>Ga0209362_1001650_pt1 | contig 17482 bp, 16 predicted proteins | sample SaaInlV_165m_DNA_FD_184680 | JGI IMG/M metagenome (GOLD analysis project Ga0209362, IMG submission 184680) | Marine microbial communities from expanding oxygen minimum zones in the Saanich Inlet - Saanich Inlet SI037_S3LV_110m_DNA (SPAdes)... | ecosystem: Environmental > Aquatic > Marine >...
GGAGAAATTTATTTTAGCCCCGCCGCCATTAGTATCATTAAATAAAGATAAAAGAGGGTTAGTCGTTCCTGCTGCGTAGTCGATTGTCAAACCACCAGTAAGTGTACCCCCGGCTAGTGGTAGTTTTGTAGCTAGCGCGGTGGTTAGTGTTGACGCATATGAGGCATCATCATTAATTGCTGCCGCTAATTCGTTAAGCGTATCTAATGTTCCGGGTGCTCCGCCTATTAAGTCCGTAAGCTCTGTCTGCACGTAAGCAGTAGTTGCTATCTGTGTTGTGTTGGTGTTTGCCGCGGGGGTTACAGAACGGGGGGTTCCCGTGAATGTTGGGGAAGCTAAAGGAGCGTAGGTGCTTAAGTTTTGGTCACCGGTGTTTGTACCGGATATAGTTGCATTTGAGAGCGCCGCACTTAATTGGGCTATTGTAAATGAACCTAATGAAGCCGCATTCCCAACAGATGTAACGTGACCAGTTAAATTAGCATTTGTAGTGACTGTAGCTGCATTACCGGTTGTGTTTTGGTTAAACGTTGGAACAGTGCCCGATGTTATGTCATTCCAATTCCACGTTTTAGCATCTACATAACCCGTAGTTGCTAAACCAGATATACTGGGGATAGTGGTATTACCCGCCATAGCCGTTGAGCTAGTGGTTCCAATAATAGGGGCAAAGGTGGTTGGCTTACTCGTTACCGAGGACCAAGTTGGGGCCGGAACAACAACACTCCCGCCATCTGTTAGGGAAATTGTTCTAGCGGAGATGGATAAGTCTTGGGTATCTGACTGGGTTGTTATATACCCCTGCGCTTTCACGAAAGCGGTTGTAGATACTTTGGTAGAATTATCTGACGTAGACTGAGTGACAGCGGTAGTGCTAGTGTTTATTGTACCGTTCAAGTCTGCGTTGATTTCATCAGCGTCAATGTCCAGATGTCTTTTGGAATGTGTTACAGTAGTACTCATGTTATCTTAGTCTTGTTCTAGTTACTTTATGCTTTATATTTGAATCTTTAGCGGCGTCGTGCATGGACCCGTAAGATACACTTAAATATCCTTTATTACCGACGTAATAAGGAGACCTATCTGGCCTTCCCGTTGCTGTAAACTTAACCCTTAGTTGAGTTCCCGTTGATGTAAAAACATGTGCACTTTCTGATGTCCTGTTGTACGTCTCCCAAGAGGTGCCATTGTTATTTGAGACATAAACTGTTAAAGTACAGTTTGCTGGTATGTTAAAGTATTGAGAGTTTTGGACATAGACCATGTCTACATTAGCGCTGTTGTCTAGAGTAAAAGTGCCATGAACTAATTCCCAATCACCTATTAGTTCGTTAGGGTCATCGGCCTCATCCCAAATAGTAAAAGCGTGACCATCGCCACTATAGCCCATCTGTATCCAGTATTTTGTTCCGTTTGCTGAAGACATTAAGACCATAGGCGTTCCGTAGTCATCTCTATAGGACCTGCCTCTGCCGCCAGTTGTTGTATCTTCAACAACGTTGTTGTGTCTAAGTATTGTCGCTGTTTGTTCGTTGTCGAAATCCACAAAGCCCCTTATAGTTGCCCAACCTCTATCCGATACAGTAGGGCAATGGTCTGGATAGCCCGGACTTTTATCCATTGGTGTTCCTGTGGTCTTGTGATACTTAGTTCCAAACCTAAAATTAACTGGGTACTCTAAGTTGTTGACCCAGTTACTTGAAAAAGAAACCGTCTTTAATACCGTAGGTGCGCTCCCTGTCATACATGGTGTTATGTTCAATTTAAGCAATTGATTACCACTGCCTACACAAACAATGTTGGGTTCATTATGTGGGTCTGGTATAAAAATACCTGGCTCATATGAGTCATCACCTTTTCCAGCATCGCCAACGTCACACCAAACTAATTCAGGTGTAGATGTTGAAGCGTCAAGTACAAGATTAAAGCTACCATTATAAAAGGGCATGTAAAATATTCTATCGTTTACCTCATCGTAATTAATATAATATCTGTAGCCATTTCTATCCATAGCAGCACTTCCTGATTTCATGTTGCTAGCAGATGTCGCATCTAATCTTTCTTCTGTATTAGTGTGGATATTTCTTCTCATTACTTTTTTGTAATGATGAGAATCATGGTCTCCCGCATAAATCCATGCACCAGCCGCAGCAAGACCTCCCGAATACGAAGTTCCGACTCTATTTACATACCCGCCCCCCGTGTCTTGGGAACCAATAAATGCATCTGGGGTACTATGTGTTGGTCTCGCGTCTTTAACAAATGTAGTCCCGCCGTCAACACAACCACTATAGTCGAAGGTTGTGTATCCTTCTACGTTGTAAGTCATTACAACCCCTTTTTGGTTTACTTTGTCTATAGCAACAGATTGTAAATGGTTATACGTGCTTGATGTGTCTCTCCATAAGAAATTGCTATCATAAAACAACCTCGTCATTGTTCCATCGTTGTTAAGTCTACGAACAGCAAATCCATCACCCCACCCAACAGTGAAGAGTAAGTCTCCATCAATTTCGTAAGCGTTAGTAAAACCTATAACCCGGTCACCACCATCGTAATCACCGCTACCTGACCTGCTCTTGTAGTTAGACATACCACCTTTGTAAACAGGAAGAACGCCAAATTGTCCTCTACAGTTAGTTATCATACATCCAACTACGGATATATCATTTGCTGATGAAAGTCTTTCTGTTTTAAATGCCATCTATTTCGTTTATTTCATTTTGAGCTTCTTTTAAACCTTTTTTTAAAAGTCTCATATGCGCTTCATCTGGAGTTCCTATTAACTCTTCAGCTTCGATGTCTTCTATTCTCTGGTTTTTAACCCAAGTCCAGTATTCTAAATTTTCTTCCATTATGAAGCTATTGTTGTTGTTATCCAAAACTTATGGAAATTGTTGTTGTCGGCGCCACTGACCGAATACATGAAATTAGTATTCATCCCAGAGTACACTAAAGTAGCAGAACCCTCCGCTAGGCTGGCAGCCGTAGCGTGTTCGTGCTTGTACACGTTGTATGCCGTAACAAACCTAGCGTTAGCGCTTGGACTGTCCCACTGCACGTAAAACGCCTTATTTAAGTTAACAGCGCTCATACTTGTTACCTCAACTGTTCCGGCGCTGAAGGCTCTGCTACCCGTTAGTGGCGAAGAGTATACGCCATTCTTCACGGCATAGACTCTATATGCTTGGGTTCCAGGTGTGTCAAAGGAGTTGTCGATAACACTCATGGTGGCCGCGAAGTCAGCGGGTGGTATGACAGATATTAACCCGTAGTCGCCACCAGCAACGGAGCTAAAGACAAGGTAGTTACTTATACCTGATGTTGTCGAAGCCGTGAAGGTTACGTTTATAGTGTCATTAACAACTGATGTTACCAAACTAGTTGGAGCGGCAGGTGCCGCGAGAGTTGTTACGCCAGTAAAAGTTTTAGTTCCTGCTATGGTTTGGGTTCCAGTCAACGTTACCGCGCCCAAAGAGCTTGCTGTGGGTAGCGTTTGGTCGCCGGTGTTTGTGCCGGATAAGTTTCCTATGTCTGTCTTGTCCTGCGCTGACAACCCGTGGTCTCCCCAGCCGTAGGCTGTATTCCATTGTGTGGAATTACCTCCTGTAGCGGTTACAGTACCAACACCTGTTAAATTACCACCAACAGATACATCACCACCAAACTTACCACCTCTTGATGACATTATGGTAAAAGCATTTCTATCAGCAGTGCTTATTTCTAATTCAGTATCACCAGTTTGTAATGTAGGTTTTGTAGTTGTAGCTGTGGCTAGAATTGCTGAAGAACTACTAATTGGTACGTTAGCAGATATTGTAGTTGTTCCAGTACCACTACTCATTCCTAGTAATTTAATCCAAACATCTTGAGTACTACCTGTTGGGTTAAGAGACATAACACTTATCAATTTAGAAGTGTTATACTTACTACCTGGAAGTCTATATATATGTGACTGCATACCATAACCAGATTGTGATATAAAATACTGGTCTAGTGTATTAGTATTATCACCACTTGAAGATATGCTTAGTTTTATTCTTTTAGGAGCGCTTGTTGAGGTAATTATTTTAAACCATTGGTCAGAAGAAGAAGTTCTATCAAAAGAAACTTCATTGTCTGGAGCTGTATACTTACTAATGTGGTGTTGAGCAGAACTTCCTACCGTTAAAGCCCCGCTTATATCAGCATTACCGTTTATGTCTAAAGATGCTGCAGTCATGGCACCAGTTGCAGTTATACCTCCTTGATACGTAAATAACATGTTACCAGAAGAATCTGACGTCCAAGTGTGTGTTTTTCGACTACTTCCGTAGTATTGTCTCCAATTAATTGTTGCTCCACTATTACTACTACCATCTTTAAAGTGTGGATAATGATTACCCGCAGCATCATAAGAGTTATAAAATATGTGACCGTTGTGTTGGTTGCTTGAGCCGCTAAATGTTTTAGTTCCAGATATTGTTTGCGTGCCTGTTAATGTTACCGCACCAAGGGAACTTGCTGTTGGTAAAGTTTGGTCGCCGGTGTTAGTGCCTGATGATGAACCTGAGTGAGTGCCTGAGAAGTTACTAGCAACTATTGTACCCGCAACAATCAACCTATTCGTCAAATCCCAAGTGTCATCAGCATCGTCAAATATCAGACTAGCCTGTGTAACACCGTTACCTCTATAAATAGATATACCAGACGTTGCAGCTGTTGCTGTGTCTGGTGAACCTTGCGTTGTGTTAAGTTGTAGTATGTTATCCTCTACTTCAACAGTTGCGGTGTTTATAGTTGTTGTAGTACCGTTTACTGTTAAGTCACCGGCAACTGTGACACCCCCCGCAAAAGTTGCAGCTCCCCCCGCTGACATGTCTAAAGTAAGGGCATTAAATTCCGTTCCATCGTCTACTCCGCGGAAGAACATATCAGCATTATTTACTCTAGACCTAATTTGAAGATTAGAACCACCACCTGAACTAATTGTTCCAAAGATTGTAGCGTCATCACTTAGTATGATATCACCCCCTCCGGCATCTATAGTTATATCAGCAGCAGCATCTAAAAGTAGAGCACTAGATGACTCTACTTCAGTAGTTATTACTTTACCTGCAAAAGTTGCATTTAAATTTGTATCTAACTTAAGACTTTGGGTGTTTCCTTGTTGAAAAACAAAAGCACCACTGCTACTACCACTAGCGCTTAAAACTACTTCATCGTCAGCTTGACTAACATTTATATATAATCCAGCAAAATTACTAGCATCTGTATAATGTTGGAATGTTGCCACAGAACCAGCCGTACCTCTAAACACACTAAGATTTCTAGACGTTGGAGCAGTACCTATTCCTACTGCGCCAGCGGAATCAATACGCATTCTTTCAGTTAATACTCCACCAAGAGTTGTAGATAATGCAAGCGCACTATCATTTGAATCTTCAAATATTCCCTCAATCCTTGAAATAGGAGAAGTGCCAGAACCCGAGTTTCTTGAAATTATATCAATAGAAGAACCCCCTGTAACACTACTTGCAGTTCCTGCTTGTATAGTTAATTTTGTGTTTCCTGATGTGTTAGCTATATCAAGTGCAGAACCAGGTGAACTCACCCCAATCCCGACGTTGCCTGTAGTATTAATTCTTACAGCCTCTATAACTCCGGTAGAAGAATCTGCACTTGCATCACTCGACACAAAAAATCTTAAATCACCATCGTTACTTGAACCTCCGTTATGAGAGGTTATACCGGCTGCATGGTATTGATAGTTTCCATTATCTGAATCTGTATTTAACCATCTTATGCCTCCTATTTCGGTATTTGCTCCAGCATTGCCTCCTATGAAGTCTACAAATCTAGAATACGAAGTGTTGGAACCCGGGAAGGTTGAGGCTTGGTTAACTGATATTTTAACAGCATTATTCGATGTATTAGTTCCAAATACAGCAGTTCCATTAACCTGTAATTTCTCATCAGGGCTAGTCGTTCCGATCCCGACATTGCCGCCTGTTAAGATGGTCATCTTAGTAGTGCTGTTTGTTTGGAAGAACAATTGACCAGCACTAGCCATATTGGTAACATACATACCTGCACTAGCAGATGATTTCCATTGATTATAACTTAACTGACCCTGAGCGGCACTTCCGAATACTATATCCCTAGTATATGTATCAAAATACAAGTCCCCAGTTAAATCAGAACCAGACCCAGCCGTAAGTGGTAGGTAAGAGTGTGTGTGCGAAGCCGCAGCGTAATCCGTACCGGCAACAGCAGCTATAATAACCCCGTTTGCATCAGTCTTAAGGACTGAGGATGTTACCTCTAAATCTAATCCGGAAAGAAACTTAATTGCCATAGTATGTTTTTAAATTAAAGGTGAGAGAAACAAGTCCCCCACCTTTTTATATTATATCCTCGCTACCTAGGTAGTGTTACCCCACGCGCGTGATCATAACCCTAGCAGCGTTCAATCCAAGGGCTGCTGATGTTTTGATTTCAACGTTGCTAGCATCCGTGTACTCGATCTCAACCATGTAAGCTTCATATGGGGAAGACGCATTGCGAACTTGTACAATAACATCCTGCGAGTCCAGCCCGTGATTAACTGTAACAGCACTCAAGGTTGCAGATCCAATGTTAGCAGCGTAGCTGTTGGCCGATCGAACTGCACTAACCGCGTTAGCGTCAAAGCTAGTAACCTGGCTAGAGGCGATCTGAATATTCTGATGGCTGGACGCTGTAACTAAACCTTTAGCGTTAACAGTGACATTAGCCGTCTTAGAGGCCGACCCGAATGTACCAGTGGTAGAGTTAACTGTATCAAGCACTAGGTTGAGTGCCACTGCACTGCTGCCGTTGAATGATACAGAAGCTGAACCGTCCCCTGTAATGGAGATATTACGGCTAGTGGCTAGGGTTGTAGCTGTGGTTGCGTTGCCAACGAGATCTCCCGTAAACTCGGAAGCTTGAAATTTACCTAGAGTGAAGTCAGTTACTGTGTTGCCTGGAGCCGTGGTAGCGGAACCAACCTTGAAAGTATCCGCAGCCGCATCGCGGAATATAGTCGCATATTTCTGAGTTGAGCCGTCCAGATATAGACCATACCAACCAATATCAAGGCTGTCTGCGGCAGTGTTGCCGTTGGCCATCTCAAACATGTTGTCCTCAACAGATACCGTGCTTGAGTTTACAGTTGTGGTTGTGCCATTAACAGTTAGGTTACCTGTGATAGTTAAAGCACCACCCATTGTGTAGTCACCTGTTGTCTTAAGAACCGTGCTATCGACGGAGAAGTTTAACTTTCCAGCGCCAACTCCACCATCGGCGTATGTTACCGTGATGTCGCTTTCCGTATTACCGCTGACCATTCCTCCTACAATATCCTGTATTGACTCCGTGTCTACGTTGAGTATCTGCGAGGCAATACCTAAAGTGGTACCTACCTTGATGCCACCAAGCACTGAAGCTGTAGCGACAGGTAGAACATAGTTGTTTGCTCCGTCTGCTACATTTAGTATGGTACGTACTTCGGTTGCTGTTAGAGTTTCCGGCACACCTGCTGACGCTGTTTTACGGCCGATGAAGTTATTCTCAGCAAGGTTAGCCATCTTGGCGAGGGTGACGCCGCTATTCGCAAGCTGAGTCGTTCCTACCCCACCCGCGGTGATTGCTAGGTTCACGGTTGCCCCCAGCGCCACCGTTCCACCGCCTGTCATACCTGTGCCAGCGGTAACAGTGACACCACTATTGCTTAGACTAGAATTAGGAATACCAGCTAAAGAGAGAGCGGTACCCGTAATGCTTATACCTGTTGCCGTTGTAGGGACAAGCCATTTTGTTGCTGAAACGCTATCGTCCCAGAACATGATTGCGTCCTCACCGGCATCCGCTAAGCTTTCAATACCTAGATGACTCAAAGAAAGCGTGAGTGTACCGGAGGTTCCCCCGCCGGATAGTCCTGTTCCCGCAGTGACACCCGCAATATCCCCACTGCCGTCTAATGTGATCCACTCAGTACCGTTATTAAACTTTAGGGCGTTGGTGGAACTGTTATAAATTATACGACCCTCGTCCGTAGATACATGCGTAGGATCACTCCCGCTTATAATTTCAAGCTTAGTATTTTTAAGCTGATTGAGGTTGAGGTCTAAATGATGTAAGTGTTTTATTGCCATGATGATTTTTTAGTTAAAGTAGGCGGTGCCATCAAAAATGGCGGTGAATGTTATTGTTGTTTGGTTTAGTGAGTCATATTCCACGGCACCGTGGACTATATTATTTGCATAGTCAATGACAGTAACTGACGGGTACTTGTTGAGACCATGTGTTACAACCCACGTGGCGGAGGCTACCCCCTGCGTGTGGACGTATGTTTTGTCTTTGCTATCTATTGGAGGGAAGGCCATGCCATAAGACACACCACTCTCTAAAGCGCCGTTTCCTCCTAGACTAGCAAGACCTACGTTGTAAAACGTTGTCTCTGTGCTGTCTTCTGCAAGCGAGCTTATTGTGTACTCACAAAAGATATTAGGGTCGCTTAGATTGAATATAATCACTGTCCCTGTACCTAGATAGGTGAGCAGTTCTGCGGAATTTTGTTCTGCCGCATTGTACTTACTTAACATAAGCGTTGTGATGCTAGTCATAGTGGTCCCATCCCCAGATCCGGCTGCAAAGCTAATAGTACCCTTGCCTCGGCTGGTAGATAGATCAGTTTGAAAAGTAACATTATGCTGCCGAGCAACACCAATGGCACCAGCTTTATTAAAAAAATCGGCAACAGAAGATACAGAGAAGTTTTTTGTGGCTCCCCCGTTACTGTCTGTACCGATTAATTTGTCTTGGCCGGATACGTTAGCATCCGAGCCATATGTACTGATTCTAGCCATTTACTTTATTTTTTTACAGCACTGCCGAAGAAGTACCCAAATATGCTTAATACGATACCTTCAGTTATACCTATCAAATGAATCCAGATTTCTTTGTTCTCATGTGGTATCTCCATGCTTGTGATTGCATACACCATAAAGGTGAATATAGCCAACCCCACAATGCCTGTTAGATTAAACATGATATCAAACCCACCGGCCTTCTTGATGCTAGCCTCACGCTTTCTAGCGCTGTCCCTGTCGGCCGTTTCCAATGCGTACAGCTCCGTGATTTTATCATGGATGGCCGCTTTATCTTCTGGTGCTATTTGCACGTCGGGGGTTTTATCCACTAGGCGCTTAACGACACCCATTACACCCTGGTCGGGTAGAAGGTCTCCTACGAGCTCAAGAGCATCGGGCACTTTCGAAATAACGAACTTGCCTAATGCTGTTTCCTTGAACTTCTTTTTACCTGTTGAAGCCATTCTTACCTGCTTTTACTTTTGAAGGACCCCACATCTTAGTGGGTGATTTGCTGGAGTGCAGGCGATTCATTTTGTAGTTGGCCGCACTCTTAGTTGGCTCCATTGATGCCTTGAGCGCATTGACTCCCTTTCTAGCAGTGTTAGCGCGTACTCCATCCATATCAATCGATGTGTTTGGGTCGGGGGTGATGGGTTTTTTATTCACCTCCGCTTGTCTGATAGGGGCACGGTTTCCTCTGGTTTGGGTTGTAAACTTAACCTCTGGTTTAGGTCCAGCACTGATTGTTACTTCCTTAGAAGGCTTATTTATTAGAGATGTCTTTGGAGCTTGACCGGCGTCGTCGAATGTCTTACCGCTCTGTACTGCATCGGCTCCACCAGCCGCTTTGACACCACGTTTTGCAACACGTTCAGCTTTATTGACACCACGTTTTGCAACACGTTCAGCTTTATTGGCATTGCGGTTTGCTTTACGGTCCGCACTAGCTTCTTTACGACGATCCTTATTGAAGGACTGCTTCTCTTTGCGTGTTTGAGGTTTAGTGGATACTTCAGGTCCGCTGGGGGTAGAAACATCGGTTGCCGCCTTGTTAGCGCCTTTGCTTGTGCCATTATTAACACCAGCCATAATACGATCAGACTCCGCTTGGCTGGAGGAAAAATTACCAAACTTAGATTTGACACGTGTAGCCGCGTTGTTAGCTACCTGAGTTCCCTCTGTAACTCCGCCTGGTTTGTTTTTTACCGTAGGGTTCCGAACTCCAGAATCATTCATAACTGAAACCGGAACACCTTTTCCCCTTGCCGCGTCAATAGTTTCCTGGCCTTCTTGTGCTTTTCTCTGTGTGGACGCTTTGCCTGCTTCGGTTACGAATTTCTCTCCTGCGTGGGTGTTCCCGCCGTGGGACCATTTGCCCGTTCTGTTGGCATGAGCTAATTGGTCCGCATTACGGCCTCTCTTAGTATCATAAGCCCCGGATAAGCCCTTCTGCTGTTCTGGTGACAGGCTTGACCTTCCTTTATCGGTAAGCTCCCCATTCGCGAACAGCCCATCTCTCTTAGCTCTTCGGATCTGGCTGCTAGCCGCAATTCTGTTACCCATGTTTGACGTTATCCATTGGCGGTTTGAGCTACGTTTTTCATGAGCACGCGTTTGTGTTTGTGTTTTAGGAGCAACGGCTTCTGTCATATCCGGAGTCAACGTCTCTTTCCTAGAAGAATCAAAATTCTTTGAGCTAGTACTAGCCGCTGGCTTCGGCGCATGCTTCGCATACTCTCCAACACGGTCTTTACTAATATATCCTTGGTCAGCCATATGCTGAGCGGATTGTTTCCCGCTAGAAATCTGTTTAGTAACCCAATCGCTGTATGAAGACTTTTCTGCTGCGGTGCTTGCTTGGCGACCTCCTTTTGCCTTGCCTAAATCATTAGCAGGAGCAGATACGTTTGTGAGGGAATTAGCATCACCCGAGGAATTTGAAGTTGTCAAACTACGATTCCAACTAAGACCACCTTTGTTCACTTTGTCATTGATAGTCGAACTATTGTTTTGTTGTGACGAGTTAGCAGAGGTCGGTGCGGCAGAAGCGGCCGTTGGTGCAGCTGCAGCTGCTGGTGGTGCCTTCTTTTTTGCACCTTCGTGTGATCCTCCACTACCCACCGACTGCGCAGGAGATTGTGATGCCGCTGTTTTATTGCGGGCATACTGAGTTACTGGTTTAGCTGTGTATTTCATATTTATTTCAAGTTAACAATGGGTTTGCGACAGTTCGTTTGATTTTATCTGACGCTGTGGGAGCTGTGACTAAGGGGGCTTGTTCCTTGGCCTCGATTGGCTCCCCGAAGACTTCAGTAGCAGCCGGCTCATCCACTGGTTCCGCTGCTTGCTCCGTGCTAGAATAAGCAATAGGTTTTACCGCCCCCGCATCACGCATAGCTCGCTCACCCATCGCAAGGTCAGCATTATACTTAGCTGGAGATTCCGGTGCAACCTTATGGCGTCCGGTGATTGGATTAGCGTAATGTTTCATTTGTTTGTTTTATTATAAGCCTCCTTTTCCCAAGGTAGGGTAGCGGCTCCCTCATTCATAGACTCGCGGCTGTAGGTTTTTCCTTTCCATATAACGTTTTCGTTGTTATATTGCAACTCACCCCGAAGCATTTGGTTCTTATGCGCCATCTCGTGGGCTAGAACATCTTTGCGGTCTTTTTCCGGAACTGAAGTATCCATGAAAACAGTACCATCCTTATTAGCCTCTGCTGCAATACCTCCGTCTAGCTTCTTCATAAACACCGGAGTGTCGTATGTAGAAAGCACCTCGTCGATACCCAGCATGCTGTGGATGTTATTTTTCATGTTATAACCCATAGTTATCGGTCTTTATCTTTAATCATCTTATCGATGGCTGTGTTATACACTTTATCCGTGTACGTCTTAGGATCCGAGAATTTACTCCTGTATGATGTCGGTAGTTGCTCGTCCCCTAGTAATATTTTATATATACGAGCTATCATGTGTTTGCCCTTGCGGGACACCTGAAAGATGGCATACTTTCTTGTAGTATGATTGCGATGTCTCCAAACGTCAATCCAGCCTTCTCTTCTTAAACGGTTCCACCGTACGTGATCCCAAGGATAGGTTATAACTCCCTCGTCAAAATCTTCCCTGCGAAACCGTCCACGGCAGTCTAGGTATATAAGTAGCTCAATATCCGCTGTTTGTAGGTCGTATGTCTTCCTAGCCCAGCCTCGCACTACCCTCCAATACATGAAGACCTTCGATTCCCGAATATCTTCGAAGGTAATACGCCTCATTCTACAATAACTATATCACCTGCTTTTAACACAAAATAACGAGTATTGTCATCTAAATCAATATTATGCCCTGCGTGCTTGTCGTAGAACACTGTATCTCCGTCGTTTATGCCCTCTACCAGATTACCTGTAGATATGACTTTTCCTTTGGAATATCTGTTGTTTTCGTCATGGCCATCGATGAGCTCAAGCCCACCGACAACCTTACGTTCTTGCTTTATCTTCTCTACAACTAGATAGTAGTTAATAGCTCTCATTGCTCAAGACGGGTATTAGAAATTACACAGTCAGCAGAAATGATAGTTATGACTACACTAACGGCATTCTTTAGCGCTGTCTTAGTTACAAGCACTGGGTCGATAATACCTGCGCGGATCATATTTACCTCCTTACCGGACGTGGCATCAACGCCCCACCCTCTATTCCGGAACTTGCCAGGAATTTCTAGCAAAGCGTTTTCCAGAACCACCTCAAACGGTGCAACAATGGAATCCAATAGCATCTTCTCTCCTTGAGAACGTGGTGTGATACGTTCAGCCGCATTCCTTAATGCAACTCCGCCACCTGGTACAATACCTTCCTTAATAGCTGCCTTAGTAGCATGGATGGCATCTTCCACTCGGTCGTACTTCTCTTTAAGCTCAAGCTTTGATCCAGCACCTACTCTAACAACTCCAACCTTGCCGGAAAGCATCGCTAAACGCTGTTCCAGTTTTTTCTTAAAGAATGGGTTAGTTTCTGTTTTAAGTTTATTAGATGCGAGGTCTATACGTTCATTTGCAGCTTCCGGGATACTTTCAACCGTAATAACAGTACTCTTGGCATCTGTAATAGCAAGTAAGCATTCACCAAGTACTTCGGGATTTAACATGTCCATGTCATCCCCTAGCTCTTCATCCATAAGCGTAGCGCCTGTAATAGCCGCTAAGTCCTCCATAGAATCACGCCTTGATGGCCCAAACCCTGGAGGATCAACGATGTTCACCTTTAAATTGCCTTTTACCTTATTCATAAGTAACGTGGCAAACGGCTGCTGATCCATATCAGCTACAATCAATAACGACCGCTTCTGTTTAATAACGTGTTCCAGCACACTTTGTATACGGCGGATATTCGGAATCTGCGATGCTACAATAAGCACATAAGGCTTTTCTAGCTCTGTGGTCTCTTTTTCTTTATCCGTATGCAGATGTGGTGACTTAGAGCCAGAATCAATCTGCACACCATCAACGATATCTACATATGTGTCCTCCGTCTCTGATTCCTCCAACAATACAACCCCGTTTTTCCCCACGGCTGTGTATGCTTCTGCTATAAGTGTGCCGAGTGCTGGGTCATTGTTAGAAGAGATGGTGGCTACGTTTGATAGCATATCACCCTCTACGTCGATTTTGATGTCATCAAGGTACTTGAGCACTTTATCCAACGCTGATGTGATACCATCTTTGATTTGACGTGGTGTCTCCGCTTGCTCGGTCTTCGCTGCTTCCGAATATGCGGATAACAATAACGCTTGTGCAAGGATAGTAGCTGTCGTGGTACCGTCACCGGCTTCTCTCACTGTCTTACGCGCGGCTTCTTTAATTAGGGTAGCTCCTATATTCTGGACCGGATCATGTAAGACTACAGCTTCTGCAACTGTTACTCCGTCTTTTGTAATCACCGGCCGCCCCAATGCATCTTCAAAGATTACGCATTTTCCTGAGGCTCCAAGGGTAGAACGTACAGCTTGTGCTAGTATGTTAACTCCCTCGGCAATTTTTTCTACAGCGTCCTCGCCGAAGGATAGATCCTTGACGATTTCACTGGGATTGTGATATTCCATTATATTAAATTAAATTATATTGTTGTGTACGTATTAGTCTTCGCTGAAGGTACGTACAACCTTCGGGCCTTCTAGCCCACGTAGTCGTTGTTGGTAATGAACGATGCTCTCATCAATAGCCGCTTCACATTCATCGGCAGTCTGCCGTCGTGTCTGTGCAACCCACTCCTCTTCGGGGTTTAGCCATTCTGCTTGATGATAACCGGTGGCCAGCTGTGTGATCCTCCAGTATGACTTATTAGAAAGTCTCGTCCAACTTTCTTTTGCGGCTTCTCTGTCCGACTTAGTTGGTTCGTTGGTGTTGTACGTTTGCGTACGGTAATATATATGTGTCATGGTTTTGGTTTATTGACATGTAACGGTAATGGTCCACCCCGTTACTTTGGTGGTGTGTTGTTTAGGTTTTAAATTTCGTTTTTACCTATTAGTATAATCGCCCCGTAATTTGGTTTTTTAAGCTTGCCTAGCGCGGCCTTCACCTTTGGCAACGCGGTAGTTACGCCTGCCCTCACGCTTAGTGCCCGCTCCGTCATTGCCACGGTTAGCGGCTATACTCTTGAATGTTCCGCTCTTATGGTCATAGTCCTTGCCATCGGCAGAAGCGCCGGCTGCGTTTCTACGCCGCTGGGAATCCGCCTTCTTATTACGACGTTCGTCCGTCATCGCGAACGCCTTGTCGCGGATAGCCTTTCTAAGGGCCGCAGCACGGGATAGCTTTTGTTTTGGACCTCCAGGTCTTTTTGGTTTTGCCATTATTCTATAAGATATTAAAAGTTAGTTAGTGCCCTATTATATGCCTCGACACCTTTAAGGATATGCTGATGCTCATCCATCCGGACAAGCTTAGTTGTTACCAAGACACTACCGATGCCGTACTTCAGAGTGCCGGATGCAACGCCAAAGCCCTCGGGTGATAGTGCAATATAAGCCGTGCCAGTTATCATCTGCCACAAACCCGCAATGGTCATAAGCTTAGTTACCCGGCCTAACCTGCGTGCCTGCTTAAAATGTTCGTTAGCCTCAACCGACCGTGCCTCAGGGGAAAGGATCATAGCCGTCATGGCCGCATCCGTGATAGACAACCTCACACCATCTATATATATAGTGTTTCCAATAGTAGTCATCTCCCTCTGTCCGAAAGACGTAAAAGTCAAGGCTGTAATAGCCATCATAGTCAGTAATACCCGCATAGTACGTATTTAACATGCAAGAGTTGTGTCCGTCCCCCTACTTTAACGGTAAGCTTTAAAATTCAAATTTCCGTTTTTGCCCCTCCAATACCCGATCAGTGACCACAAACGAAGCGCCACCCAAAACAGTAGCTCCAAGATCCCTGACATCAAAACCCGCGCCAGGACGGTAAACATCCAAAGTCTCCTTCGCAACACCCACCATAACACAAGTAACAAATCCAACCCATCGCGCCCTGCGCCGATCACCACCCATACGAAGAGTGATACCATAACCAGTAGTAGCCGTAATAACACCAGCAGCATAATGTCTCTGCTTATCCAAAGCAACCTGCGCATCAATACTCCCACATACGAAAATAATCAACGCAAAGACAAATCCCCTCATGTAAAACCTGTTAAATGTTAATAGCACCCCACAAAGCATATCTCCATAAAGCGCTCGATGAAACATAATCTATAACCGATTCATAACCGAGACATCGTAGGAAGTTTACTTCCAAACAATCCGGTCACTCGATCTAACCAATCATAAATGATATTAATATCACACACAAAGCGCACACGCTTAAACATTATTGAAAAAAAATCATTGCAAATATATAACAAGGGGGCTACGCTATACAATATCACCACGCCCGCCACTGGGGGAAGTCGATTTATTTGACCCAGTCCCCGCCTCGGATTATCGCATTGTTCCGGGGTTTTGCCGTTCCGGTTGCGTTCGCGGTACTAACTGATACTGATCTAGGTAATTCTGTAGATTGTTCAGGCTTTGTTCCGTTGCAGCAGAGCGTTGCTATACATATCTATGCTGGTGCTGGCGCTGATCTGTATTGTGATCTGATCTCACGGTTGCGGTTACGGTCCTGGTCTATTTGCCTCGGGGTGCCGCGCAACTGGATGTTTTAGTGTTATTCGCTAGTCGTTGCTATACAACCCCACTACGTGGTGATGTGGATATACTATTTGAATACTAACTAATACTACTACTATGTTTACTGAAAAAGAACTTGAATCGAATTGTTGTGGCGCTGCCCCAGCATGGCAGGAGTCAGACCTGTGCTCTAGGTGTTTAGAGCATGCAGATATGATTGAGGCCGAGGACTAATCCAAAATGCTATACAATATCACTACGTTGGTGATTGGATATATTAATTGAATACTAACTAATACTACTATTATGACTCAAGAATTATATGATACTATCCAAGCTTATAAGCGGGATAATCAAGAGCAGATTGCTCAGGACATGGCCGAGCGGTCAACCAGGTTAGCGGCTGAGCAGGCTCATGCTGAATGGTGCCGGAGCCAACCGACAGACGCGCTGTGGGTACCCGAGATCAAATACCTAACCAAGTCATGAGGCTTGAGGATGCGGAGTCAACCGCAGGCATCTATGCGGTGCTAATGGGTCTGGTACTGGTCATTGTACTGTTGTCATCATGCTCTGTGACCGGAGACCTCGCGGAGCGGATAGGACAGGCTCAGGCCGATCGTGCCGAGCTACGTGCGGCGCCAGCTGATCAAGCGCTGTATGATATGGAGCATTCTATTGATAAACAATAAAATTGCTATACAACCTTGTCACGTCGGTGATTGGATATATTACTTGAATAATAACTACTACTATGATTGATTACAATGAACTAATGGCTTGGGACAAAAATGACTTAGCCGAATACATTCTAACCCTGTTAGAAGAATCAGAACAAACGTCTTAGCATTAAATAATAAAAATGCTATACAACTTCACTACGTAGTGAAATGGATATAATAACTGAATAATAACAATAACAATAACTATACTAATAAATACAACTATGAAAAAAGAAACCTTAACAACCAAACGCTTCGTAATTCGCAAGACTCTAATCGGAAAAGGTGTGACTATACAGTTCACTAACGCGAAAGGCGAGAAGTACAAATACAGTCATGATGCAGTCTACAAGGCTAATCAAGAACGCTTCGAGTCAATGGCTTGCTTCGCTAAGAACAAGAGCTACACTCAAACGCACAAGATGCCTAACTTCTGCAAAGAGCTGAACTTGGCTAAATAACAGTAGTAGTCGTGCGGGTGCGAATAAGATTCCCCGCTGGCTACCACTAAAATGCTATACTGCGCACTCAAAAGGTGGCGTAATTGGCAGGGGGATGCTATACATTATTAGTAAATATCACTAAAACATGCTATACAATGTTAATACGGCACTAAATGGATATAACAATTGAATAATAACTACTACTACTATGAATAAATACACTAATAAATACACTTGGGATTCAGAAACATTAGAATACTTTCGAAAAGATATC
>Ga0209362_1001663_pt1 | contig 17396 bp, 17 predicted proteins | sample SaaInlV_165m_DNA_FD_184680 | JGI IMG/M metagenome (GOLD analysis project Ga0209362, IMG submission 184680) | Marine microbial communities from expanding oxygen minimum zones in the Saanich Inlet - Saanich Inlet SI037_S3LV_110m_DNA (SPAdes)... | ecosystem: Environmental > Aquatic > Marine >...
ATGGGTTGGATATATATTGCTTACATATTATCTATAAATAAACCAAATAAACTAATGTTTATACTTCCTTCTGCACTAATTGTTATGTCTGTAATGATGATGAAACAATATATGGTTAAAAAACAAAATCCACCTATGGTTTTCCCAGCGATATTTGCTTTATCGTGGATAATTCTTGGTTTGGGTGCTGGAAATCATTTAGTTGGCAATCAAAAATATTTAGGATTATTTGCAAGTTTTTTGGTATTATTAAGTATGATGGTAATATTACCATTTCAGCGAAAAAATAAAATTATTGATGGTCCGGGACAGCCTCTATTTGTGATAGCGTGGGGTATATTAATAATGTTAAATAGCAATAGATAAAAAACGGCGTTTTAAATCTTCAAGGGTGTAAATTAATTTCCACTAGCAAATAAATATGTCCAAGAGCGAGCCATTTCGTTAAATTTATCGATATCTTTAATATACAGATTTGCGGCTTCAGGAACTAGAGGATCCTTAGGATTAGGGTCAGTAAGCATCGAACATATTGATATTAAAACTTTGGATACAGTCAGTGCAGGACTCCATTGATTTTGAAGTATATCCAAACATATGCTACCACTTACACTACTGATATTTGGATGATATATTTTTGTTTTAAATATTACTTTTGGTGGTTTAAATGGATAATCTTGTGGAAAATAGATATCTAAATTAAATACACCATTTTCATATGGGGATTCAGATGGTCCCATAATAGTAGCGTTCCATTTAAATAAACAATCTTCTGATGGACCAGCGGAACAATTACTTGGAGGTTCGTTTTGCATATCTTTTAATTCTTTATTAATACGAGACTGAACATTCATTTTATGGTATATATTATATATATAAATCTTTAAATTTATGTATAATATTTTGTAAAATAAAATTAAATAATTATAAAATTTGAATTTCCCTTATAGGTTAACTAGTATATTTTAATACCAAAAAAAATATTCTTTTTAATATCATTAATTACATTAATTTCATTAATTACATTAATTTCATTAATTTCGTTATTTTTTTCAATATGATTACTTTTACAAGATTGATATGATACTGTATTTTTTTTTATATTATTTAATTTATTAAGGTTATTAAGGTTATTTTGTTTAGAATAATTTTTTGATATAAATAACTTTACATCTCTAGTAACCCTCTGAGGGAATTTATCAATCATATAGTCCATATGTTGTAGAGTCATCCATTTACAAACAATAATTTCATTAACATCAATCGGTTTTGGTGTAAAAGAATAGTTTTCACAATTTAGATTAGCATTATTTACCGTATAATATGATGTTTTATTGATATTAACTTTATTTGATGACGGAGGTACTCTAAATAGCATACCGGTTTCTTCATGTGCTTCGCGAATAGCGGTATCTAAAACTGTTTCATTAATTTCTGCGTGTCCTTTTGGAAATCCCCAACGACGACTCCATCGTGATAATACAAATAAAAATTCTACACCATGATTTATATCTCTTGAGGCAATAATTCCGGCACTTTTATGTTTGGCAGTTTTCGTTTTTACAATCATCTATGTGAATGCAAGTGGACTGCTTACTATATGTAACAATTTTTTATATGATTATTTGACATAAAATTTAATAAATTAATATTAGAATTAAAAATTAATATTAATTAATTATATATGACAAAAGGATTGTTTATTATAAACCCTTTTACTGGGGAAAAAATAAAAACATCAGAAACAACCGTAACAACAGACAGAAATGGAATGAAACAATTTAAAAAAAAACAAAATATAAAAATGTTAGGTGGTTATGCTGAATTAATAGGTAAAGGTTCATATGGAGATGTTTATCGTCCGGCACTTAAATGTAACCGCAACAATGGAATAAATCCACTTGAAAATCAAGATAGAAATAATTATGTAACAAAAGTTTATACACATCCCGATTACAATAAAAACGATCGAAACGACGAAGGAAAAGAACTAAATCGAATTAAAAGTATTAATCAACTAGGTAAATTTCATATTCCTGCTGAATATAGATGTACAGTAGCGAATAATATTCCTTATTCGAAAGAATTCGATGGATTTGTAGAGCGATTAACGACAAAAGATAAACCAGCATTTGTATTTAAATATGGTGGAGTAACATTAGATAAATTATATGTATGCGAAATTACGGAAAATGTTATTTCAAAAATATATACATTGTTTGAAGGGTTAGTAATAATGGGTAATCATAACATTTTACATTTTGATCTTACAAATAAAAACATTGTATATAGTGAAAAAAATGGATTTAAATTTATAGATTTCGGATTAATGTTTAAACCATTTGCAAATGATAAAACAGATAACGATAGAAAAAATCTTATTAAAGATAATCAACATTATATATGGCCATGGGATATAAAATATTATGTGAATGATATTAAAGAATCTATTATTGCTAAATTTAAAAACCCCAACCCGGCTGTTGCACAAATAAGTATGGAACGTATAATAAATAATAACGGTTATAATTTTAAATATTACAATAATTATTGTAAATCTAATTTAAAACCGAATGAAATAAATAAATTATATGTTATTATGAAAGAAAATATCCAAAAAATCGATTATCAACATAGACTTATGAAAACAGTTGATGTATATTCATTGGGTGTCTCATTATATCGAACCCCAACAATATATAATAAAATGGGACGGAAAACACAAGAATTAATCCAATTAATGATTCACGATGATGCGTTTAAAAGACCATTACCAGAAGAAGCACTTAGAATGTTCGTTGATGCAATATGGACAGATACCAATTTTGAAATAAATCTACAACAACAACAACAATCAAGATTGAGACTACCTTTATATGATTATAAATTTATAAAAGATCCACAAACCGGAATAAAAATTTCAATATTTTCTCCAAAAGGTAAAAAAATTTTGGAAAAATATCGTAAAATGAGACCATGAGACCACGAGACCACGATAGTTAAATTTTAAGTTTATTTTATATTAGTAATAATTTTATATTCGTTAATAATATAAATGTCATCAAGAATATCTAATTCGAATCCATATATAATTAATCCATTAACTGGAAGAAAAGTTAAAACAACAGGAAGAATTGGAATGAGATTAAAACTAACAGAAAAAAGAAACATTAAAATGTTAGGTGGTGATTCTGAAAAAATAGGAGAAGGAACATATGGAGAGGTATTTCATCCAGCACTCAAGTGTAATATAGAAAATGGAACAAACCCTCTGAATAAACCTGGTATAAATAGAAATAATTATGTAACAAAAGTATATACATATCCCGGACATGAAATAGTAACTAGAAATGCCGAAAGAAAAGAATTAGATAGGATTAAAAGTTTTAATGAAATAGGAAGATTTCATATTCCAATTGAGCATAGTTGTTTAGTTAAGAATGATATAGAATATCCAAAACAAGATTATTACAAAAATATAAAAATAATATCAACACGAGATAAACCTGCAATAGTATTTAAACATGGAGGCGTACCAATATATAAATTATCCCAAGATGTTATTATTCCAAATATTCCCAAATTATATTCATTATTCGAAGGGTTGGTAATAATGAGTAAGTATAATGTTTTACATTTTGATATTAAAGAAGGAAATATTATGTATAGTGAAAAAAATGGATTTAAATTCATAGATTTTGGAATGATGTTTGAACCATTTAAAAAAGATAATGTTGATATTCAAAGACAAATCACTATCGACAGTTTTGAGTATTATATTTGGCCATGGGATATTAAATATTATACTCCGCATAGACGCATCATTAAATTTACAAATCATGAAGATATTGAATTTGAAGATTATATAAACAAATCATCTTATAATTATAAACTCACTGGAAATACTTCAAATATAAATATACATTCATCCGACAGATCCGAATTATATGAAATTATAACGAGAAATATAAAAACCCAAAGAGTCAATTATCTACATCGACTTATGAAAACAGTCGATGTATATTCATTGGGAATTTTATTGCGTAGAATAAAAAATATATATGATAACTTGGGAAAGAAAACAAAAGAATTAATCGAATTAATGATTCACGATGATGCGTTTAAAAGACCATTACCAGAAGAAGCACTTGTAATGTTTGTTGATGCAATGTTTGCGGACCATAATATAATGTTATATAACAAATATACAGAAACAATAAATTTATTGTATCCCGAACCTAGTAAGAAAGAACTACGTGAAACAAAATCAAAATCAGTACTAAGTGAACATCGTAAGAAAATCACACGAAATATTAATCAATACCGAATAAGACTTGCACAAGAAAGACAACAAAAAAGAAAATTACAACAACAACAACGAATAAAAAGACTTGAACGAGAAAGACAAAAACAACAACAACAACGAATCAACAGAGTTGCAACAAGACAACGAGAAAGAAAACAATACGCACAAGAAAGACGCCGAGTCGAAAAAGCGTTATTAGAGGAATTAAAATAGTAAGAAAATTAAATTAATAATATCTATAATAATAATAACTATATGACAAAATATATAATAAATCCATTAACCGGAAGAAAAGTAAAAATAACTGGAAGAATCGGAATGAAATTAATGTTAGGTGGTGGTATAATAGGCGAAGGAACATATGGTGTCGTATACCGTCCTGCACTTAAATGTATCAAAGAAAATGGATCAAATCCCTTTAATTCACTTAATAATCCAGTAAAAAATAGAGATAATTATATAACAAAAGTTTATACTTGTAATGATAATCAAATAGCACACAACGATAGAAACGATGAAGGGAAAGAATTAGAACGTGTTAAAAGTATAAATCAACACGCACGATTTCATATTAAAAAAGAACATGATTGTTATATTCATGAAACAGTGAGTGATTTGTATAATAGACCAGCATCTGTATTTAAATATGGTGGAGTAACACTATATAAAATAAAAGAAGATAAAATTAATCCCAATGTTATTTCCAAATTATACTCATTATTTGAAGGGTTGGTTCAAATGGGTAAACATAGCATTTTACATTTTGATATTAGAGATGAAAATATTGTATATAGTGAAGAAAATGGATTTAAATTTATAGATTTTGGGTTGATGTTTAAACCATTTGAAAATGATGAAACTGATAAAAATAGAAAAGAGATGATAGAAGATAACGAATTTTATATTTGGCCATGGGATATTAAATATTATGTTGATACAATACAAATAAAAGTTAATACAGAATTTAAAGAAAAAAACGTTGATTTTAGATGGTTTATAAACAAACCATCATATAATTATAAACAACGAGGAAGTATATCAAAAACACTTGGATTCATACCAACAGATTTATATGAAATAGTACAGAAAAATATAAAAGAATCAAATTATCTCAACAGACTTATGAAAACAGCAGATGTATATTCATTGGGAGTAACATTAAGAAGAACACCAAATATATATAATAAAATGGGAGTGAAAACACAAGAATTAATCCAATTAATGATTCACGATGATGCGTTTAAACGACCATTACCAGAAGAAGCATTTCGAAGGTTCGTTGATGCAATGAAGATGGATCATGCAATAGATTTAAAACAACAACAACAACAACAACGAAAAAGAAAACAACAACAACAACAACGAAAAAGAAAACAACAACAACAACAACGAAAAAGAAAACAACAACAACGAATAAAAAGACTTGAACGAGAAAGACAACAACAAAGACAACAAAGACAACGACAACAAATAAAAAGATTATTTATTAAGTCAGGATTAGGAAATATATGCATATCAAATCAATAAAGACTACGTATAATATTTAATATAAAAATAATTAAATAATGTAGTTTATGATTATTGAAACTATTGTGTTTATTACAACAAGCACAATAATAAGTTTAATATCATTTATATCATCTGGTTATTTATTATATAAAGACCATAAAGACCATAAAGAAACAAACAAAAAATTGTATATAGACGATATAGATATAAAAATAAAGAAATTATATGGCGAACCATATTAATGTATAAATTTTATTACATAATCTTCATTGTTTATTAACAAATGAATATTTTTTTTATTATTAAATCTTATTGTACTACCTAAATTTGAAATACTTCCAGAATTTTCTTCAACACTTCCAGAATTTTCTTCAACACTTCCAGAATTTTCTTCAACACATTTGGATATTGTAGGTAATACTCCTATTGCTATATTCATTCTTTCAGATATAATATCAAATGTTTTAATATCAATCGAATTTATTTCTATTTTATCTAGTTGTGTTTCTTCAAATAAACCCCATATTAATATTAAAAAACAAACCATTGTAAATTTTTCAATAGGATAAAATCTATTAATCATTGTTTGGATATTTAATATTTTTTTGGGATATTTTGATTCATATATTTTTTTACATAAATTATCTATCATAATCTAAATTTAGCATAGAAAACAATAAAAATTAACGAATAATATAATATAATATTCTAACCGTTATAAATACGTAAATAAATGACGAGTAATAATTCATATAAAGAGTATAAAGATTACAAATTATAAGTCATTAAAATGTTTGAACTTCCAAGAATAGTTGTAATGGCATCTGGTGAAGGAACAAATTTTCAAGCAATTGTCGATTCAGTTAAAAGTGGTATTTTAAGAGCAAATATAGTATGTTTAGTTTCAAATAAAAATGCCAAATGTATTGAAAAAGCTGTGATACATAATATACCACATTTACATTTACCTTTTAGTTCAAAAGGTACGAATATCAATGATAGAAATTCATATGAAAATGATTTAGCAAATGCTATTTCTAGTTATAACCCAGATTTAATTGTAATGGCAGGATGGATGCTAGTTGTAGGTAGTACTTTTATAAATAGATTCAAAAACAAGATTATTAATCTTCATCCAGCATTACCCGGTATGTTTCCAGGTAAAGATGCAATAGGTGATGCATTCAACGCTTGGAAAGAACACAATATAACATATACTGGTGTTATGGTTCATTATGTTGTTCCAGAAGTAGATGCAGGTGAAGTCATATCAACAATTAATGTACCATTTGTTGAAGATGATACCATAGAAAGTATTCGAACACGAGTTCGCGAATACGAGAAAGGTGTATTAATACAAGGTATTCAAGCATATTTATCTAAACTTGTAGTTGTTGAAAATCCTACAACTATGCATAGCGGAGCAAAATTAGTTAAAGTAGGAAAAGTTCGAAGATTATATGATATCGGATATAATCTATTAGCAATTCATCATACTGATAAACAAAGTGCATTTGATAAGCATATTTGTAATATTAATGATAAAGGTAATGTATTAACTTCCACAAGTTCTTGGTGGTTTACTAATACATCAAGTATATTCCCTAATCATTTCTTATATAGTTGTGGAAATGTAATGATTGTTAAGAAATGTGTACCATTCCCAGTCGAAGTTATTGTAAGAGGATATATTACAGGAAGCACCAAAACATCATTATGGACACATTATTCCAAGGGTTCACGAACATATTGTGGAATTAAATTTAAAGATGGTTTAGTTAAAAATCAACGTTTAGATATGCCTGTTGTAACACCCACAACAAAAGGAGATATTGAGGATGTTCCTATATCTAGCGAAGATATAGTTAAAATGAGATTAATGAATTCAGATGATGAAAAGATAACCACCAACAGATGGAATATAATCAATGCAGCCGCCCTTCGTTTATATAATTATGGTAAGTTTGTTTCAGATAATAAAGGATTATTACTTGTTGATACCAAATATGAGTTTGGAATAGATTTACAAGGAAATCTTCTTATAATTGATGAAATGCATACTTGTGATTCAAGTAGATATTGGTTTAAAGAAACATATCAAGAACGTTTTGAGGCACATATGGAACCGGATAAGTTTGACAAGGACTGTATCAGAGATTATGTTAAGACCAAATGTGATCCATATAACGAAGATATTCCTGAAATACCGCAAGATGTGATATCAAATGCACGTAATTCATACACTAGACATTTTAATATGCTTACAGATTTAAATATCAACAGTGATGAAGTATTAGAATTTAATGGTTATAATAAAGAAATAAATGTTCAAAAATTGGGAATAACTAATGAAAATAAATGGATATCTTATCCATGGCAAAATAGTGGTATAGATATCAACTTTAAATCGGAAGATATATGGTTAATGAAAACTTATAAATATTTCTTTGATAATCTTTACAATAAATCAATTATTATAATTGCTGGTTCAGTATCTGATAGAAATTGGGTAGAAAAAATAAGTCAAAATCTTGAAAAGGTTGGATTATATTCAAAATCATATTATGTATCCGCACATAAAAGCACTAAAGAACTTATTTCATTATTAGACCATATTAATGAAACATCTAAAAATAGAAATTTAATATTTATAACAGTTGCTGGAATGTGTAATGCTCTTAGTGGTGTTGTTGCTTGTAATACATACCATCCTGTTTTAGCGTGTCCACCATTCAAAGACAATCTTGATATGCAAGTTAATCTTCAATCGAGTATACAATGTCCAAGTAATGTACCGGTTATGACAGTATTAAGTCCATCCAATGCTGCATTATGTTGCAAGAGAATTTTGAACATATAAATTATAGTAAAATAATTTAATAAAATAATTTAGTAAAATAATTTAGTAAAAAATAACTAATTTCAGATACAATTAATTTAATAATTAATTAATTTAAAAATTATTTAAATTAATTATATAAAAATTTTGGAATATTAAACTATAACACTTAAATGAGAGGGTTTGGTATTCATATGGTAATTGACATAGCAGGAGGTACTGGATACCAAACAAAAGATGATGGAAAAAATATAGAAAAATTTATTGATGAATTATGTATAAAAATAGATATGGAAAAACACGGACCACTTATAAAAGACTGGTTTGGTGTAGAAAATGTTTGTGGATGGTCTATAGTTCAGTTAATAACTACTAGTAGTATAACAGGACACTTTTGTGGCGAATATGATGAATTTCCTGAAACATCAAATTCCGCGTATTTAGATGTTTTCAGTTGTAAAAGTTTTGATACAGAAGTAGTTCGTAATGTGATAAAAAAATATTTTAACCCAGATTGTATAAGTCATAGATTACTTGCAAGAACAAAACCATTATGATTTAAAATCCAAATATGTAAAATTATAATATTATAATATTGTAATATGATATTAAACCATAAAAAAGAAAAACTTTTAATATCCGAATGTATAAGAATAATAGCAACAATTATTATTTTATATACTTTAAATATTCCAATATTTATGAAAATATTATTAATTATGTTAACAGATTTTATAGACTGCACTGAGAAAGTACATCCTTTCTTATTTGGGTCTAATAAGTGGATAGATTGTAATGAAAGTATATATCAAGTTTCGGATAAAATAACAGATAGTATATGCTATACATTATTATTATTTTATATACTTAATAACGGTGGTCTCTCTTCTAATTATAATTATTTATTAATATTATTATTCATATTCAGATTAATAGGAACATCCATCTTTCTAATTAAAAATAACAGAAAATATTTATTTTATTTTCCTAACTTTTTTTTAGAAATATGCTTGGGGTTAGTAGTAATAAATTACTTCCCAATACTAAAGAACTATAAAGAAATCATTCTCATAACTATAATTATATATAAAATTATATTAGAATATTATCTACATATTTATAAAAATACAAAGAATAATTCGGATGTTTAAATGTTCAAATGTTCAAATGTTCAAATGTTCAAATGTTCAAATGTTCAAATGTTTAAAATTATTTTTACGCAAATAATTTAAAATTATGTAAAGATTTAATAACTATAAATACAAAAATATAGTTATTAAATGAACGAATCACAACCATCCATTAATTTGCAAACATCTGTTGGTGGTATTCATATGGATACATGTATATACAATGCTGCTGGTGCAAGATGTACTATTGATAACGAATTATTTAATTTAAATACAAGTAATACTGGTGCTATACTTACAAAAAGTACAACAATATATTCACGTATGGGAAATGCTAAACCAAAATATTATGATAATATTAATGGAAGTATAAATGCAAATGGTCTTGAAAATTTAGGAATGTCGTTCTATCGTGAATTTTCAAAAAACCCATTAAACAAACCATATATAATATCTGTTGCAGGATTGGGGAAAGACGATATTCCAATAATATTAGAATATTTAGATGAAGTAAAAAACTTAAAAAAGTCTTGGAGTCCTATTAAAAATATTAGTATTACAAGTCCCCAAAAACAAAAACAACACCAAAATCAAAATCAAAATCCTTATAATATAAGTGGTGTAGAAGTAAATCTATCGTGTCCTAATGTATCTGGTATGCCTCAATTAGGTTATTCATACGATGATATTGAAGAAACTATTATGCGAATAGTCAAAACTTATAATGGAGTTATTGGATTAAAACTACCACCATATTTTGATGATATGCAGTTTTTCCGTATAGCATCTATAATATCAAGATTCGAACAAATAAAATATATAACATGTTGTAATAGTTTGGGAAATGGACTAATTATTGATACAAATAGTGAGAGTGTTGTTATACATCCTAGAAAGGGTTTTGGTGGTGTAGGAGGATTATATATCAAACCAACGGCACTTGCCAATGTTGTGAAATTTAGAGAACTTCTTCCAGAAAATATTGATATAGTAGGATGTGGTGGTGTTTCTACTGGATTAGATGTTTTCGAACATATTTTATGCGGTGCTTCAGCAGTTCAAATAGGAACTCAATTGATGAAAGAAGGTGTAGATTGTTTTGAAAGAATAACAAAAGAACTTATTGATATAATGAGAAATAAATCATATACTAAAATAGATGATTTTAAAGGAAAACTAAAAACTATCTAGATAAAATAATATTTAATTATTTAATTATTTTGTTATTTTGTTGTTATTGTTGTTTTTGTTGTTTTTTCATTTTTTCTTTTTTTTCTAATAAAGCAGCAAGTACTCTATTTACTTGATTATGTGCACTTCTTATTCTATTAATTCGAATTGGATCTCTTAACATTGGATATTTACAATGTGTTTGATTGTAATCCCAATTAATAATGCCAGGAATTATTTTATATGCAATATCGACAACGGTAGCCATAGGTCCTGAACCTATTGTAGCAAGTGGAGCATCCATTGGTGCCATTGGTGGGTTGAGTTTAGGACCAGAACCACGTTTACCCCCTTCCTCTTCTTCCTCTTCTTCCTCTTCTTCCTCTTCTTCCTCTTCTTCCTCTTCTTCCTCTTCTTCCTCTTCTTCCTCTTCTTCCTCTTCTTTCACTTCTTCCCTAGTATCTTGTCTACTTCTTCCACCTTTTCCACCTCTTCCACCTCTTCCACCTATTCCACCTCTTCCACCTCTTCCACCTATTCCACCTCTTCCACCTCTTCCACCTCTTCTTCCTCCAACTAAATTTTTATTTTTATTGTAATCCAATATATTACGTAAATAATTTGATGTAATACGCAAATTATTTATTAATTTTTTATAGGAACTACCTCCAACCAATATCGTTCTATTTGTAATAGGATTTTTAATATATATTTTCATTCTATTATAACCATATATAATAAATTTTCAATAAATATAATCTCAAATTTGAAAACACTTAAAGAGGTGTGTTTTTTTACTTAAAGGTTGTATCTAAAATATGGATGATAAAAATATTGTTGTTCCGAAAAAAAGAGGACGAAAACCAAAAATAAAACCAGTAGAACAAGAAGGTGAAAAAAAAATAGAAAAACCTCAACCATTAAAAAAGAGAGGTAGAAAACCACAAAAAAAAGTATATAATGTAGGTAAAGAAACGAATCCTATTACAAATACTTCAAATACAGATTTAATATTACATTTGAATATTACAAAAACAGATATCGATGAATTAGATAAAAATAATGAAATGTTAGAAACGGAATTTTTAAGATATTCTCCGACCACTATAAAAGAACCAGTACCATACGAACCAGAAAGTATGATGTTGAAACTTATAGATGATAATGATGAAAATTCAAATTGTAATATTGGTGAAAATAATATGATTCAAACTAATGAAATAAATAATATTGAACCGCTTAAAAATAATATAATAAAACCTATTCCAGATAACACACCAATAACTACAAATAAATTTATAAAAAAATCAACATTTATTCAACATAATGATGGTATTCTATATACTGATGGTAATGCAAAAGTAAAACGTATTTATGTAAGTATGGATGAATTAGTTTCGAAAACAAAAATCCCACATCGAACAAATATTCATTGTTTTTGGGATTGTCATCCTTTTAATAATCCGCCATGTATGATCCCGGAAAAATATGATAATGGTATTTTTACAGTATATGGATGTTTTTGTAGTTGTGAATGTGCTGCAGCATATATTATGAAATATAATGATTATTGTAGAGCTTGGGAACAATATTCATTATTAAACACTATGAATAATATAATAAATAATGGTAATATTAAAAAGAAAATACAATTAGCACCCCCTAGAGAATGTCTTAATATATTTGGTGGTTATATGGATATTGAAAAATTTAGAAGTAACAATAACGTTTTACATAATATTATTAATTACCCTATGATTATAGTAACGCCTCAAATCGAAGAAACAGAAAATATCGATGCAAATTTTTCAAAATATGTATCTAATTTTAATAAAAATAAAGAATCATCTGAATTAAGATTAAAAAGAAATAAACCACTTCCAAATCATAAGATGTCAATAACTAATTGTATGGAAGCATTTACAAAAAACAATAATTAATCTTCCTATATTCTTTGAATTACTATATATGGTTCTTGTCCCCATCTACTTTCCGACGGTTCAAATGGATAACCTTCATCAATAATAATATGTTTTCTACGTGTTTCTGTATCACGAATATTTAATTCAATTAATTCAATAATTTGTTCTTTCACTTTATTTATGAAAAAATCGATATCTGGTCTATACATAATATTATTATTAACAACATATGTTTTATCTCCTACAGCAAGAACGTTCTCTGTTACAATTTTTTCCAATCCTTCACCATTAACAGTATATGACCCCCAACGCTCATTTAATTTTTTAAATTCATATCCTTCGTTTTCTAGTCCTGTTTTTTGGTCATCATTTATATATTCGACTACTGTTTGACTAGCGGTTTTGATAGGTAAAAATAATTTTCCGCCTACTTTTAGTGCGTAACGTAAAATACTTTTTATAATTTCATAGTTATTTAAAAATTTTACAGTAGAAAAATCAAATGCAATAAGTTCATATCTATCTTCTAAACGTTTAAATAGATATATAAATTTGCAATAATTATTAAAATCTCCATTTACTGCCATAGGATCGACTAATGTTGAATCTGAATTTGTATGATTAGTATCTAATGCTATGTCCCAACCTTTAAATCTTACATCATTATGATGACTACCTATAATCATTTTAAGTGATTTCCCACCACCATCATACTGTTCACCCATAAAATAATTTAATATTTGTAGTTTTGTAGCATTTGTAGCATTTGTACTTTCAAAATCTATTTTAGATCTTACTTGACTTTTATCATAATCTAAACTACCACCACCCTTCAAATGTTTGGTATATGTTTTGATTAAATATTTACCTAATAAACTGTTTGTTTTAATATTTAATCCAGTCAATGGATTTTTTATATATTTATACATTTATAATATATAAATAAAATTAAATATAAAATTAAATAAATAAAATAGATATAATTATATTTTTATTATAAATCACACTTTATGATTTATATTATATTTAAGGACAAATATAATATAATTTAATATGATAATAGCATCTTTTGATATTGGTATTAAAAATCTTGCATGGTGTGTAATAAAGTTTAATCCAGAAGGAAATGAAACGAACCCTGAAACGAACACAGAAACGAACACAGAAACGAACACAGAAACGAACACAGAAACGAACACAGAAACGAACAATGAAAATATCAAACCATATGAAATTATAGATTGGAAATGTGAATCATTATCTAATTCTAGTAAAGGAATTGTTTTAGAGAATTTATGTAGTTCTATAATTAATTTATTTGATTCAAGTACTTATTTACAAAGTGCTGACCAGATTGTAATTGAACAACAACCAACAAGAAATCCAATGATGAAAAATATATCAGTAATGGTGTTTACTTATTTTGTGATTAAAAAGATAAAAGATATTAATTCTCCTATCAAAAAGGTTTTATTTTATTCACCAAAGAATAAATTAAAGATATATGATGGTCCAGAAGTAATATGTAATTTAAAATCTAAATATTCACAAAGAAAGAAGATAGGAGTAGAACATACTAAATACTTTATCGATAAAAATGCTATTGAATGGAAAGAGTTATTTAATAAATCGAAAAAGAAAGATGATTTGGCTGATTCTTTTTTGCAATGTATATGCTACAAATATGGAAAATTAAATAATACCAATTCCGGAACTAAATTAAAATTTAAGTGTCGACGAAAACCAACACAAAAACAATTTGATATAGGAAAGTTTACAAAACCAAGTATATGTTATATTTTATCAAAAATAGATACTCTTTCGTGGGAATGTGTAGATAAAGAATTTAATAATTGTTCTAAAGATGTAATAAAATCAATAAATAAAATATTAAAAATCAGTGATGATAATCCAAGTGTACTAGATATAATAACAGAACTAAATAAAAACAAGTAATTTATAATTAAACTTTAATAAAATTCTTTATTATTATTTTATTCTTTAAATACCAAAGTATTCTTTAAATACCAAAGTATTTAAAGGTGCGTATTTAAAGAAATAAAGATATATAGACATATTTATAATGAGTATTAGCATGGAACCGAATATGAACATGAACATGAATGGAAGAGAAAGTCCATTATCAGTAAATAATGGTATGTTTAACGGTTCAAATTCTCCTCCTCCGGGCAGTGTAAATGACGCACTTGAAACAGATGGACTTGATTTATTAGCAAATCCAAATAATGTTCCACAAAATATGAGGTCCGATGAAGAACATAGTGGTAATGACGAAAGTGAATACTATGATGAAGATGGTAGTGAATATGTAGAGGGAGATTCAGAATATGAAGAAGATGAAGAAGGTAATATGTATAGTGTTCCACGAAAAGAATATGATAGAAGAAAGAGATTATCTCCTGAAGAAATTTTAAATAAAAAACAAGAATTATTATTCAAATTTGATGAAATAGAACGTAGAGGAATTAAACTCCCAAGAAAATATACATTGAGAGATGAATTAGATGTCTTAGAATATGAATATGAAAAAATAAAAAGACAAAAAGAAATCAATAATAGTGTTCAATTTTCGAGAAAAATGTTGATGGCGTGTATAACAGGTATTGAATACTTGAATGGTAAATTTGATCCATTTGATGTAAATCTTAATGGATGGTCTGAAAGTGTTATGGAAAATGTCAATGATTATGATGAAGTTTTTGAAGAATTACACGAAAAGTATAAATCCAAGGTTCAAGTTGCTCCAGAAATAAAACTCATATTAATGATGTCCGGAAGTGCATTTATGTTCCATTTAACCAATACAATGTTCAAGTCATCTCTTCCTAATCTAAATGATATTCTTCAAAATAATCCAGAACTTATGAAAAAAGCTGCAAATATTGCAGCTTCTAGAATGAATGAAGGTGGTGGTGGAATGGGTGGAATGGGTGGAATGGGTGGAATGGGTGGAATGGGTGGCGGAATGGGTGGCGGAATGGGTGGTGGTATGCCCAATATGATGAGTGCAATGATGGGAATGGGTAATTTTATGGGAAATACTGATGTATCAAGTAATGATTTTGGAGGACAAAGCAAATCCGTTAATATAACTGAAACTAAGAAAAGAGGAAGAAAACCAAATAAAAGCGAACAAAAAACAATGAGCGGTCCAACTGGTTATGATTCATTATTAGCAACAATTGCTGAGAATGATAACTCATCTGTAAGCAATGATAGTGACCCAGGATATATCCCAAATGACGAAGAACCCAAAATATATCATGAAAAAGCAAAAGCACCAGTTAAGAGAAAGAAACGTACCCTCAAACCTCAAAACAATGCAATAAGTTTAGGATAAACCCAAGGTAGCCTGCAAATTGAGACACAGTATTAGATATTTTATTAGATTTTATTTAATGATAAAACAATACCAGTTACTAAACCTAAACTATTTGTAATAATATCATTTATCACATTCGATGATATATATACATTATGCTTTTCTAAATAAACTTCACAATATTCCCATAAAATTGATAAAGTAAAACTCAAATACCAATATTTAGGAGCATAATATCCTAATAATAAATAAATCAAAAAATGTGATATGCACCAAAAATTGCATGTAATATTAAAAGGTTTATACTTCATAAAAACGAAATCCTTTTTCATATATGTTCTTACAAAGATTGTAACTATAATAAAAAATCCAGTTATTAAATATATTAATAATAAATTTATTAGTTGTTTATCCATTTATTATAATGTTACATTATAATAATTATTTGTACAATATTATTATTATTTATATATGTTTTAGTTAAAATATGTTACATATTATAACTATAATATCACTATTGTTATTGTTAACATTTTACTTATATCGAAGAAAAACAAATAAAAATAATAATGAATCGTTATTTGAAGGTGAAAAATACTATATAAAAATGCTTCCAAAGAATGAAAATCCCCATTATATTATACATTATAATCATAGTATTATACCAACTTATCCTCCAGACATCAATATATATCCAAAGACATTAAACGCATTAACTGCAACAGTTGTTTTAAATTCGGGGGATATGTTATATATACCCATTGGATGGTTTCATTGTGTAGTTTCTGAAGGTGATTGTATAGCACTTAGTACAAATGTAATGGATATTGAAGAGGATGACGCTGTTAAATATATTAATCGTTTATCGAAAATGGATTATTCAGACCATACAACTATGAACGTAGACTATAATAATGTCGATGCAAAAACATTTAAAATATGTGTTGATGATTCAATTCCAGTTTTGATAAAAGGATATAATGTAAATCATATTAATAGAGATTATTTAGTATCTAAGATAGGTGATGATAATATTTCGCTTGGAGTAAGTGAAAATTCTTCAATAAATTCAATATCCAAACCAACAATAAGTGATACTACTCAAATCAAGAGTGCAACATATAATGATTATGTTATGATATCAGATGATATTAAACACAAAGATAGTTATATTTAT
>Ga0209362_1001664_pt1 | contig 17390 bp, 20 predicted proteins | sample SaaInlV_165m_DNA_FD_184680 | JGI IMG/M metagenome (GOLD analysis project Ga0209362, IMG submission 184680) | Marine microbial communities from expanding oxygen minimum zones in the Saanich Inlet - Saanich Inlet SI037_S3LV_110m_DNA (SPAdes)... | ecosystem: Environmental > Aquatic > Marine >...
ATCAAAGAAGTACAAAATTTAAATTTATCATTAGATGTAAATGGTGAAAGACACCAAACAGGAAATACAAAACAAATGATTTTTAACTTTAGTTTTCTTGTTGCTCACATCAGCAGCTTCATTACTTTAATGCCTGGAGATATTGTAACAACAGGCACACCTTCTGGAGTAGGTCTTGGAATGACACCTCCAGTTTTTTTAAAAAATGGTGATAAGATGGAATTATCAGTGGATAGTCTAGGCACCCAAACTATACAAGTTATAACTGAATAAAATATATGTTTGAATTATCAATCGCATTTGGAGCAGGATTAATTAGTTTTTTATCACCATGTGTCCTTCCCTTAATACCTGGCTATATATCTTTTATTTCAGGTTCGTCATTAAATGAACTACTTGCAAAGAAAAAAATAAACTTGATACCATTGATTTTATTCACATTGGGATTTTCTTTTGTTTTTATTATATTTGGTGCAGCAGCATCTTTTTTAGGTCAAATATTTTTACAAAATTCACAGACATTAAGAATAATAGCGGGCTTAATTATAATAGTATTCTCGCTACAATTAATTGGAATTATAAATATAAGTTTTTTAAACTTTGAAAAAAAAATATACACAAAAAATAATAGCAATATTTGGTTTTCTTTTGTGATTGGAATGGCCTTTGGATTTGGATGGACACCTTGTATAGGACCAATTTTAGGATCAATTCTAGCTCTAGCATCTACAGAAGAAACAATACTTAAAGCAGTAATTTTATTAAGTTTTTACTCATTAGGTTTAGCTATTCCATTTATTTTATCTGGATATTTGATGCAAAGATTTTTAATTTTTTCTAAAAATTTCAAAAAAAATATTAATTTAGTCTCTAAAATTGGTGGGTTTATATTGTTATTAACTGGAATTTTGATTTTAACCAACCAACTTCAAGCTCTTGGATATTATATTTTAAATATCTTTCCATTTATGCAAAATTTCGGATAATTAGTATTTTATGAAAATTTATCAAATTGATTCAAGTGCTAGAAAAAAAGGATCTACCTCAAGAGCTTTAGCAAAAAAATTGTTAGCTAAAATTAAGAAACCTGAGGATGAAGTAGTTTATAGAGATTTAGATGATGAAATGCTTTTTGTTTCAGGTTTAACAGAGTCTGGAATGAAAATTCCTGAAAATGAAAGAACTGAACAACATAAAAAAATGTTTGAATTATCAGACAAGCTTGTTTTAGAATTAAAAGAGAGTGATGTTATAATTATATCTGTTCCCATTTACAATTTTGGACCACCTGCAACTCTAAAAGCATGGTCTGATTTAGCTGCAAGAGTTAAGGAGACTTTCAAATATAACGAAGATGGAAGTAGAGTTGGCTTGCTACAAGATAAACAAGTTTATTTAGTGATTACGTCAGGTGGCACAAAAATAAATAGCAAAGAAGATTTTTTAACACCTTGGTTAAGACATGTGTTAAATTTCTTTGGAATTAAAAAAATTGATATAATTGCTGCAGATCAAATGGCTATAGATTATGAGAAATCTGTAAAAGAGGCAGAAGAACAAATTAATAGGATTTTTTAATTATTAAACTTTCTTTTTAGATATCTAAGCTTTCCTTCACTACTATCGTGGTCAATATAACAACCCTGTAAAAATCTTTCACCTTCATTTGCATCATAAACAGTTCTCCCATGTAATAAACGATGATTATCCACCATCATAATATCTCCAGGCATTAATTTAAATTCAATTTTAAATTTTTCTGAATTATATAAGTTTGAAATCTCTTTTCTTGCTTTATAGTAGAGGTCTAACTGTTTTTTTTCTATCATTGGCACATAGTCTAACCTTGTACTAAATCTTACTTGTTTAATATTTTCTTGTTCGTCTAATTCAATTAATTCACCTGTATTTTCAAGAATCACATCTTTATCTGTAAATTTAAATTTGACTTTAATTTTTGTCAAAATTTTAAAATATTCAGGGTTATTTTTCTTTAAATAATCAGCAACTTTAAACCCGTCAACTAATGTTGAATGACCTCCGCTCACTTCATTTTCTATACAATGTAATAATTGAATACATGGTATTGGTTTACGATAAGGGTTATCTGTGTGAGGAGAAAGTGCAAGTGACGTGTATGCTAAATCATTTGGATTAGGTACTGATTTCACATTAAAATATTCACCAAAGTTTGTTGGTCTAATACTGCCAATTGAATTTGCAAATTGGACTATATAATTATTATATGTCGGAACATTTTTGATTATTACAAAACCATATTGATAAAAGGATTTAAGCAGATCGTACATCTCTCTACTTTCGAAAAAATCTTCTTTAAACTTATATGTTGGTTTATTTATAAGTGAAGCATCCCAAATTTCTTGTTTTACAGTATTTAGTAAGTTTTCTGAGTCTAAAAATTCAGATGTAAGCTTATTAATTTCAAATTTAGAGGCAACACCATCATTAAATTCTAATTCAAGGATATCATTATTAATTTTAGCTTCTTCAATACTAATATTTTCTAAGAATGAAGGGTCAAATAATCTTTGATCATTATTCTTATCAAGAAATTTTTCATCACGCACTCTTTCCCTCAGCCAAATTGGATGTATTTCTGTTTTATTATGATTATTTATAAAGATAACTTTTTTATCATGTAGCTCGATCTTCATATAATTATATAAGAATTATTCAAAAATTAACTTTAATCAAGATAAATAAGGTAGTAAAAGCTCAGTTAAATAATTTGATTTAAATCAAAAAAATGAACTCAATAAATTCAAAAAAATATAAGAATTACGCAGTTTTTTTAAATAATTTAGCTAAAGAACTGACTAAGTTTTATTATTCAAAATTAAACAAGACATTCAAAGTATCCAATAAACTTAAAGGTAAAGGATATGATCCTGTAACAACTTCAGATAAAGCTTTTGAAAAATTTATAAGATCAAAAATAAATAAAAAATTTCCCAATCATCAAATAATAGGCGAGGAATTTGGTCATAAGAAATCTAGAAGTGATTTAACATGGGTAATTGACCCGATTGATGGGACTAGATCTTATGTAATTGGTAACCCGACCTGGAGTAATTTAATTTCTTTAAATTACAAAGGACAACCAGTTTTAGGATTGGCAAATTTTCCTGTACTTAAAAAATATTATTTGAACTATTCGGATAAAACTGCCTATGTTGTTGAAAATGGAAAAAAAATAAAAATCTTGGTAAATAAAAAAGTATCTTTTTCAAACATTAAAGTATCAGCAGCTTTTCATGGTTGGCTTTCACTAGATAAACAAAAAAAAATTCCCAAAATATTAAAATTGATGCAGTTTCCTTGTAGTGACGCTTTAAGTTATGCCCATCTTGCTGAAGGAAGAGTAGATGCAGTAATACAATGTTCAAACAAAATTTGGGATATACATCCTGTAATGCCAATTATAAAAGCAGCAGGAGGAATTATATCAACTTGGGACAATAAAGATGCAGTTCATGCAGGTAATATTTTAGTTTCTGCTAATCAAGCAATACATAATAAACTTTTAAAACTTTTACGCCCTACATTAAAATAATGGAAATCATAGTTCTACAGCATATTAAGATTGAAGATCCGGGGTATATTAAAGATTTAATGTTGGAAGATAATATTAAGCTTACAACTATAGAGCTTGATGAAGGTGAAAAAATACCAAATGATCTATCAAAGTTTGACGCAATGTTTTGTATGGGTGGACCTATGGACACTTTTATGGAAGAGAAATATCCATGGTTAATAGAAGAAAAAAAAAAGATTAAAGAATTTGTTGTTGATTTAAAAAAACCATATTTAGGTTTTTGCTTAGGTTGTCAGTTATTAGGTGAAGTAGTAGGGGGTAAAGTCGTTAAATCAAAACCTGCAGAAATTGGAATAATGGATATCAATTTTTTAAAAGAAAAAAATGAAGATATTCTATTTTCTTCTTTTCCAGAAAATATTAAAAGTTTGCAATGGCATTCATATGAAGTTAATGGTCTTGACAACAATAAAGATGTAACTGTTTTAGCATCCTCACCAATCACAAAATATCAAATTTTTAAATATCAAAGTCATGCTTATGGTATTCAGTTTCATGTAGAAATTAAAGATACCACAGTTAATGAATGGGGTTGTGTTCCTGAATACAAACAAGCTTTAGAAGATCATTTAGGAGAAGGAGCTATCGATAATTTTGATAAAATAGCAAAAGAAAATATGACAAATATGAATAATTATTCAAAAATTTTATATTCTAAATTTAAAGAAATTATTAAATAAAGAAATGCAAAAAAGAGCTCAAAAAATTCTAGATTTTTGGTTTAAAGAAACTCCCCCAAAAAAAATATTCCAAAAGCATGAAGGTTTTGATCAAGAAATTAGGGAAAAATTTTTAAAAGATTACGAGTTAGCAAGTACAAATGAATATGATGATTGGCAGGATAGTCCCCTTGGTAGTTTAGCTTTAGTTATTTTATTTGATCAATTTTCAAGAAATATGTTCAGAGATGATAAAAAAGCTTTTGAACAAGATCATAAAACAAGATTAATTGTAAACGATGCAGTGTATGCTGGTTTTTTAGACGAGATGGATGAAAGTCAAAGATTTTTTATGTTGCTACCTCTTATTCATAGTGAAGAAATAACTGATCATGACATGGCTTATTACCTACTAGATAAATATTTAAAAAATCATAGTGGACTGGCAGATATAAAGAAATTTTGGAAAGACCACACTTTAGCTATTAAAAAATTTCATAGATATCCTCACAGAAATGAAGCTTTAGGAAGAGAGTCTACTAGAGAAGAAATTCAATTTCTTAAGGGACCAAATTCATCTTGGTAAATTTTGATGAATTTTAAATTTATTTATAAGATTTGCTCAAAATCAGAACTAGATGATACAAAAAATAAGGATCAATTTAAAGGTTCTAAAAAAGATTTGGAAGATGGTTTTATTCATTTTTCTAGTGAGGAGCAAGTTGTGGGAACTTTAAAAAAATATTATTTAAATCAAAAAGACTTAATCTTACTAAAAGTAGATACCTTAAAACTTGATCATTTAATCTGGGAGCAAGCATCTGATGGAAATATGTTTCCTCATTTATACTCATCACTTGATTTATCTAATGTTGTTAAAAAATTTGAAATTTCTTTGAAAGATGATGGTTCTCACGTATTACCAGATAGCTTCTAAGGGGGACACCCTTTCGGAAACTCCAAAAGAGTTCCCCTATAATTTAGCGATTTACGCAAAATCCATAATAATGGATTGTTATGTTTTTGTTTTTCTTAACTTTGATTACTAAATTACACCAGTTATGTGTCAGGCGGTGATAAATTCATAATCGCACCTCCTTTGTTGATAAAATCAATATAACATTTTAAAAAACTTCATTCAAAATGTTTATTTAAATATATTTATTGAATACAACCTGACTGAGTAGTAGGATCTCGATAATTTATTAAACTCGTATCAAAAAATTTTAATCTAATTATTCCCCAATAAGTTAACCATTAATACACCTATAATAATTAAACATAATCCAATCATCGAATAGAGATTTGGTATTTGATTAAATTTGACAACACCAACAATGACAGTTGCTACGATTGCGAGACCAGCAAATGAAGCATAAGTTATTCCAATGGGTATAGTTTTTGAAGCAAATGATATTGTATACATACATATAACTATTGTAACTGCACTAATAATAGAAGGTATTAGAATGGTAAATCCATCAGCACTTTTAGCAGCACTATTCGATATAACACCCAGGATAACTCCTATTACTAAAACTATATATGATGTAGCAGAACTCATTGGGTCATCATACATATGTAATCTTTAAATACTAGATTCGTTATTTTTTTATACAACTCTCCTTAGAATAATCTTTAAATAGTATTGATTAGAATACCTTTTAAAAGGTATTGATAAATAAAATTTATTGATAACATTTTAATAAAATGAAATATTTACATTCATGATTGAAAAATTTAATGGAATCTTTTACATAATTGTTTTTGCAGTTCACTTTTTAATTTATGCATTTTATGCTTATCGATGTTTGTTCGATACGAGAGCTTTTATGTCTCAATATGGAATGGATGATACTGCAGCAATAATGACAAGATTTTTTGGCTCTATGTTTGTAGGATCATTTTTAATGGCAGGATATATAACATTTGTAAGGCCCAATGGACTTGAAGCAAGTTGGGCATTTTTTAATTTAGTATTTATACAAAATATATGTGCATTTTTTTTCGCTATTTGGTCTCACCAAAAAAATCATTTAGGAGTGAATGAAAAAACTTCTTTTGTAGAAGGAATTGTTGTACCTGGAGTCTTAACGGTATTAAGTGGCGTTCTTTGTTATGGTTTGTCTGATAAAATTTATGTTTAGATCCAATTAGGATAAGGTAATCCTTTTTCTTCAAGGAATTTTTTATTAAACATCTTTGTTGCATATTTTTCACTTTTATCACAAAGTATAGTTACTATAGTTTTTCCTGGACCTAACTTTTTACCCAATTTAATTGCTCCAGCTATATTTATCCCACAACTAGTACCAAGACTTAAACCTTCATTTTCAATTAAATCATAAAGAATAGGAAGAGCCTCATGATCGTCTATTGAGTAAGCATCATCTATTTTAGCATTTTCAAAGTTCTTAGTAATTCTACTTGAACCTATTCCTTCAGTAATAGAACCGCCTTCAGACTTCAACTCTCCACTCTTTATATAGTTATAAAGTGCAGATCCTTTAGGATCAGATAAATAAATTTTGATATCTTTATTCTTTTCTTTAAGGGCATTACTCACACCTGAAATTGTACCACCAGTACCAGAAGAACATACGAAACCATCGATCTTACCTTCAGTTTGTTCCCATATCTCTCTGCCAGTTCCTTCGTAATGACCTTTTGCATTCGCAATATTGTCAAATTGATTAGCCCAAACAACTCCATTATTATTTGATGGTCTCAATTCGTCAGCAAGTTTTGCTGCAACTTTGACAAAGTTTGCATCATCTTTATATGGTTTTGCAGGTACCAGCCTTAAGTCAGCACCAATATTTGTAAGTAAATCCTTTTTTTCTTGCGTTTGGTTATCATTCATTACAATAATTGTTTTGTAACCTAAAGAATTTCCCAACAAACATAAACCAATACCAGTATTACCAGCTGTTCCTTCAACAATAGTTCCACCTTTAGAGATTAGTTTTTTTTCTTCTGCATCTCTAATTAACGTAAGTGCAGCTCTATCTTTAACAGAGCCACCTGGATTCATAAACTCAGCTTTACCATAGATATTACAGCCAGTAATTTCTGATGCAGCTTTTAGTTTAATAAGGGGTGTGTTACCAATTCTTGAAACAAAATTATTTTGAATATTTTTCATTAATTAGAAGTATCTTTATCTACTTCTTCAACAGCATAAGGTTTAAATTCTTCACTTGTAGTTCCGATATTTTTTGCAGGAATTCCAACCATTACTGCATTTTGAGGAACGTCTTTTGTCACTACAGCATTAGCTCCAACTTTAGCATTAGTACCAATAACAACAGGTCCTAAAATTTGAGCACCTGAGCCAACAACAACACAATCACTTAAAGTTGGATGTCTCTTAACTTGTCTTTGGCTATTCGAATTAATACTTGGTGCGATTCCACCTAATGTTGCCATATGATAAATAGTTACATTGTTTCCAATTTCAGAAGTTTCACCAATTACAACTCCCATACCATGATCAATGAATAAGTTTTTTCCAATTTTTGCCCCAGGATGAATTTCTATACCTGTTAAAAATCTTGAAAATTGTGATATAAATCTAGCGACAAGATCAAATTTTGCCAAATAAAAAAAATTAGCAATTTTATGAAAAAAAACTGCCTTAACACCAGGATAAGTCAAAATTAAACTTAACTTAGATTTTGCTGCGGGATCTCTGTCAATTATAGATTGTAAAAATTCATTCATATTTTTTAGGTGATCTTGATTAAAAAAATTATATGATTTATATAGTGATAATTCTGAAAATTTAAAGAGGGAAAATTTATGTATAAAAACACTAACTGCTTTCATTTAGCAGTACCATGTGGTGATTTAGAAATTGCAAAAAAATTTTATAGTGAGACCCTAGGATGCAGATTAGATAATTCTGATCAAGAATGGGTTGATGTTGATTTTTGGGGAAATGAATTAACTCTTCATGCAAGCGAACAAAAATTAGATAATGAAAGACATGATGTTGATATGGGCAATGTATCCGTTCCTCATTTTGGTATTCATTTATCAAGAAAAGATTTTAATAGTCTAAAACAAAGATTAAAAAATAATGGAACAAAATATTATGATGAACCTTACTTGAGATTTAAGGGAACAAAGTATGAGCAGGAAACTTTCTTTGTAAAAGATCCAAATGAAAACATTTTAGAGATAAAAACATTAACTGCGAATGCAGATTAATGGCCTCTGATTACAAATCTATAGCAAGCAAAATAAAGTTTGAAGGTAGAGCCTTTATTGATGGTAAGTACGTTGATCCTATCGATGGAGAGAAGTTTGAAAACATAAACCCAGCAACAGGTGAGAAACTTTGTACTGTCTCAAAATGTAATCATAAAGATGTTGATTTAGCTGTAAAAGTTTCAAGAAAAGCATTTAATAGTGGTGTTTGGTCAAGAACTTCTCCAGAATTTCGAAAAGATATTTTGCTTAAATTTGCAGAACTTTTAAGAAAGTATGGTGATGAAAATTCTGTTCTAGAATGTATTGATACTGGAAAGTTAATTGGCGACTGTATTAATGAAGTTGCAAATGATGCTCCAATGCACTTTCAGTGGTATGGAGAATTAATTGATAAAGTTTTTGGAAAAGTTGGACCAACTGAACCATCATTAACAAGCTTAATTGTTAAAGAACCAATAGGAGTTATTGCAGGAGTTGTTCCTTGGAACTTCCCTTTAATGATGGCTGTTTGGAAAATGGCTCCTGCATTAGCTGCAGGATGTTCAGTTATAATTAAACCTGCTGAAGATACACCACTTACAGCAATAAGAGTTGCTCAAATTGCAAAAGAAGCAGGAATTCCAGATGGAGTTTTAAATGTTCTTCCTGGCTTTGGAGATGTGGGAGAAGCTCTTGGAAGACATAATGATGTCGATGCAGTCTCATTTACTGGTTCAACAGAGGTTGGTGCTTTGTTTATGAAATATTCAGGTGAAAGTAATTTGAAAACCATTGGTTTAGAGATGGGTGGAAAAAGTCCATTTATAGTTTTAGAGGATGCTAAAATTACTGATGATTTAATTGATAATGCAATTAACTCAGCTTTTTGGAATGGTGGTCAAAACTGCTCTGCAAATATGAGGCAGATTATTCATAGTAAAGTTAAAGATGAATTTTTAGATAAAGTTTCGAAAAAAGTAAAAGCTCTTAAAGTAGGTGATCCACTAGATCCAAGTTCAAATATGGGATCAATGATTTCAAAAAAACACTTGTCGACTGTAGATGGGTTTATTCAAAAAGGAATTGATGAAGGAGCTAAACTTTTATTTGGTGGTGTGTCTGAGAAATCTGAAAAAGGTTTTTTTGCTAAACCAACGTTATTTGATAATTTAAAAGAAAATATGGTAATTGCTCAAGAAGAAATTTTTGGACCTGTTTTAGGTGTTCTTACTGTTAATGATACTGAAGAAGCTTTAAAGATTGCAAGTAATTCAAAGTATGGATTACATGCGAGTGTATTTACTCAAGATATTGATAGAGCATTTCATATGGCTAAAAGCCTTCCTTGTGGAACGGTTTCAGTCAATACTTTTTCTGAGGGAGATATCAAAACTCCTTTTGGAGGGTATAAGCAATCAGGTTCTTTAAGCAGAGACCAAGGTACTGAAGCACTTAATTCCTTTCTTCAGACTAAAACCATTTGGATTAGTCACCAACAATAAGAAAAAATAAAGAGACAAATGAACTATCTATTATTAGGTTTTTTAACAGGACTAAGTTTAATTTTAGCCATTGGAGCACAAAACATCTTTGTAATAGAGCAGGGTTTAAAAAAACAATATGTTTTTTTAGTTTGTCTTATTTGTTCGATTTCAGATTTTATATTGATATTTTTTGGGATTTTTTTATTTAATTATTTTGGAAAATTTTTTAATTCATCAATTGAATTATTTTTAAATATAATTTTGTTCATTTTTTTATCACATTTTATTTATGGGAAGATATCTATACAAAAGAGTAAGATTTTTTTTAACAAGCGTTTAAAAAAGATTTCAGCATCAAGTATAATAACTAAAACACTAGCATTTACTTATTTAAATCCACATGTTTATTCTGATACAGTTTTTTTTCTAGGTAATTTTTCAAAAAACTTTTTAACAATCAATAAATATTACTTTGGAATTGGAGCTTCAATAGCTTCATTGTTATTTTTTTTTACGATTGGCTATCTTTCAAAATTTTTATCTAAATTTCTTCAAAGCGAGACAATTTGGAAACGAATAAATCTATTTATAATAATATTCATGAGCATAATTACATTTTATGTAATGATTGAAATATTTAAATTTTTTTAATATTTTAAGTTTCATGATCAAAAAAAGAAGAAATTTTTTTAAATTCACTGGATTATCATTCTTGATGGTATTTTTATTGCCTTACAAATTACTATATTCAGCTACACAAAAAATAATTAATCAAAATTTAACTGATGAACAAAAAGAAATAATGTTAAATGAGGCTACAGAACGTCCATATACCAGTGCCTTAAACCATGAAAAAAGAAATGGTTTTTTTCATTGTGCTAACTGTGGGGCTAAACTTTTTTCATCAAAAGCAAAATTTGATAGTGGCACAGGCTGGCCATCTTTTACAGAGTCACTACCTGGAGCCTTTAAAACTAAAATTGATTACTCACTTGGAATGAAAAGAATAGAGTATCATTGTGCAAATTGTGGAGTTCATCATGGACATGTTTTTGCTAATGGTTTATCTAAAAAAAGATTTTGCAACAATGGTTTATGCTTAATATTTAAACCAGATGATAATTAATTGGAATATCCGTATTTTTTAAGTCTTGCATCACCAGTTCTTGCATGCGCTTCCATTCCTTCATATCTAGAAATTCTAGCCGCAGCAGCTCCAACTAATTCAGTGGATTCTTTTGTCATTCTTTGAAAACTTAATGTCTTAACAAATTTACCAACAAATAAACCACCCGTGTATCTACCGGCACCTTTGGTTGGTAATATGTGATTAGTGCCCGAACATTTGTCACCATAAGCAACTGTTGTTTCTTCACCAATAAATAAAGAACCATAATTTGTTAGTCTTTTGTGAAACCACTCGAGATTTTCAGTTTGAACTTCTAAATGTTCTGGTGCGTATTCATCACTAATAGCTGCCATTTCCTCATCGTTATCACAAAGAATAACTTCACCATAATCTCTCCATGCAGCATCGGCATTAGTTCTTGGAACTTCAGGTAATTTAGCAATTAATTCTGGAACTCTTTTCATAACTTTCTCAGCAAGATCTTTACTGGTTGTGTATAACCAACAAGGAGAGTTGTATCCATGTTCTGCTTGACCTACTAAATCAACAGCAACTATTTCTGGATCAGCTTTTGCATCTGCAATAATTCCAATTTCAGTAGGGCCAGCAAATAAATCAATACCAACTTTTCCAAATAAAATTCTTTTAGCTTCAGCAACAAATTGATTTCCAGGCCCAACTATAATGTCTGCAGGGGGATTTTTAAACAAACCATTAGTCATTGCAGCGATTGCAGGAACCCCACCTAAATTTAAAATTACATCAGCACCACATAAATCCGCAGTATAAACAATTGTTGGATGTGCGCCCACACCTTCTTTGGGTGGACTACAAGCTATAACATTTTTAACACCTGCAACTTTTGCAGTCGTAACACTCATAACAGCTGAAGCTATATGAGCATAACGTCCACCAGGAACATAACAACCAGCAGTATTTACAGGTACTAATTTTTGACCTGCATACAATCCTTTTGAAAGCTCTACTTCAAAATCTTGTCCATAGTTTTTTAATTGTGCTTCTGCAAATTTTTTCACCCTTTCATAAGAAAACTGAACATCATCTTTTGTTTTTTGATTTAATGTTTTTTTAATTTCTTCAATTCTTTCTTTGGAAACAATAATGTCACCATCATACTTATCAAATTTTTTTGTAAGATCTATACAACCTTGCTCTTTAGTAGACTCAATATCTTTAAGTAAATCTTGAACAATTCCTGTTGTTTTTGAGTCGTCTGTAGATGAAGTCTTAGGTGATCTTTTTAAATAAGTTACGGTCATTATTTTTCTCTTTAATTTTTGAAGTATTCTTTAAAGCAATAATGAAAATAATTCAATGGTGAATTAGTCTAATGCAACAACTGCAGCAGCAATAGAGGCTAATCTTGCTTGCGCTTCATCAGATCTACTAGTAATTACTACAGGCACCTTACCTCCAACCACAACTCCAGCTGCACAAGCACCCATAAAATAAATCATCATTTTAACTAATGCATTTCCTGTTTCGACACTTGGAACAAGCAAAATATCAGCTTGACCAGCAACTATATTCTTTACTCCTTTAATTGCAGCTGATTTTTTAGATATACTGTTATCAAAAGCAAGAGGTCCAAATACGTCTGCTTCTAAATTTTCTTCCTTCGCAATTTTTGTAATTTCATCTGCATCGATTGAACTTGGAACACTATCCAAAATTTCTTCAGTAGCAGATAGAATGGCGATTTTAGGTCTTAAATTTCCTAATCGTTTGGAAAAATTGATTACATTTCTTAAAATATGCATTTTAGTTTTTATATTAGGTAAAACATTTAAAACACCATCAGTTATTATTATTGGTTTATCCACTTTATTAGTAGTCATGTGCCATAGATGACTTAGTCTAGTTTTACCAAGTAAATTATATTCTCTTTTTAAAATCTCTTTCATCAACACGTCCGTGTGAATATGACCTTTTACAATAATTTTTATTTTATTTTCACTAGCTAATTTAGACGCTATAGCAGCAGTATTATTTTCAATGGGTTCATTGATAATTTTGTAATTAGAAATATCCCATTTTAAATGCCCAGCACATTTAAGTATTTCATTTTTGTCTCCAATAAAAATAGGATCTATTAGGTTTTCATTTACAGCATCCTGGACTGACAGCATAGGCAAAGGCATACCAGCATTAACTATTGCTGCTTTAACATTTTTTTTATGAGCAACATCTAGCAGATTATTCGGACAAACAATTTCTTTATTTGATAACATTATTTTGTTAGATGTATCATAACCTTATATTAATAAAAATGAAAAAAAAATTGAACATTGCTTTAATTGGTTCAAATTTTGCCCTTAAGAGTTATCTACCCGTCATAAAAAAGACAAACCAATTAAATCTAAAAATAATCTGTAGTAGAAATATATTAAAGATTAAAGATAAAATTGATTATTCTCGAAAAATAACTTTAGAAACTGACTGGAAGGTATTATTTGAAAAAAAGATTGACTTAATTGTTTGTGCAGTTCCACCTTTAGTTCAGGAAAGAATTTTAATATATAATTTGAAATATAAAAAAAAAATAATTTTTGAAAAACCAATTAGTAGTAATTTTTTAAAATCAAAGTACATAGTTAAAAAAATTAAAGAAAAAAAAATACCATGTGAGATTAATTTAACATTTTTATTTCATCCGTTATTTATCAAAGTAAAAAACATTGTTAAAAATGGTAACTTAGGAAAGGTAATTAACTATAAAATTAAATGGAGCTTCATAAGCTATGATTTAAATAAAAAAATAGTATCTTGGAAAACAAACGAATTAAAAGGAGGTGGAATTAAAAATATATTTTTAACACACGTATTATCCTATTGTGAATTCTTTTTTGGAACTAATAAATTAATAAAATTTAATTTTACTAAAGTTAAATTTAAAAAACTTAATTTTAAAAATAAGATTTCATGCGAGTTAGAAAATTCAGATTTGATCACTGGAAAAGTTGATATATTAACAAAAAAAAATGGACATCAAAGTCATTATATACGAATTGTTTTTGAAAAAGGATATATAGACCTTTACACCAAATCACCTGACTGGACTAAAGACTTTGTATTGAAAATTGTATATAAAAACAGCAATAAGATTAAGTACGAAAAAACCTTAATAAGACAAAAATTTAAAGACGGTAGATCCAACCAGATTTATTATTTATTTGCAAAATTTTTAAAAAAGTCTAATTACAATAATCTCAGCTATTGTTTGAATGCTGAAAAAATTAATAAAAAAATAAATTAGAATGAATCAACATAATTTTCCTCCAGGAAAAATTAAAAACTGTCAAATTTGTAATTCAACAAATTTAATTGATGTTATAAATCTTGGAGATCAACCTTTGGCAAATACTCTTTTAAAAAAAGCTGATGATGATAAAATAGAAAAATATCCAGTTAATATTGTTAGATGCAATGAATGTACTCTTCTTCAAATTGACTATATTGTGGATCAAACAAAAGTTTACCATCTAGACTATCCATATTTACCAGGAATTACAAAAACAGTAGATAATGAACAATTAGAACTTTCTGATTATCTTCATAAAGAGCTTGATCTTAAAAAAGATCAATTAGTTGTTGATATTGGTAGTAATGACGGAAGTTTATTGAAGCATTTTAAAGCTAAGGGCATAGAGACCTTAGGGGTGGAACCAACTAATATTTCAAAGATCGCTAATCAAAATGGAATTCAAACTATTCAATCGTTTTTTAATGAGAAAACTGCTGAAGGTATAGCCGGAAAATTTGGTAAGGCTAAATTAATTACTTGCACTAATGTATTTGCTCACATGTCAACATTGGGTGATGTTATGGAAGGCATTGTTAAATTATTAGATGAAGATGGTTATTTTTGTTTTGAAAATCACTACATTATGGAAATTCTTGATAAAGTACAATATGATACATTTTATCATGAACATTTGAGAACGTATTCTTTAATTTCTCTTAATAAATTATTTGAAATGTATAATTTAAATTTATTTGATGCCATGAATGTTTCAAGGTATGGTGGTAGTATAAGATGTGTTGTATCTAAGAAAAAAATCAGTCAAACAGAAAGACTTAGATCTCTCATAAAAAAAGAAAAAAATCACTTAATTGATAATTCAGAAAAAACATATGATACTTTTATAAATAATATAGTTTCTTCAAAAGAAAATTTAGTTAAAAAAATAATTGAATTAAAATCTTCAAACAAAAAAATAATTGCAAAGTCTTGTCCTGCTAGAGCTGTAGTATTGTTAAATTATTGCGGATTAAATAATACTCATTTAGATTATATAGCAGAGCAACCTACATCTTTAAAATTAGATCAATACGTTCCTGGAACAAAATTAAAGATTGTAAATGATGATATCTTAAAGGAAAATGAACCAGATTATATACTTTTATTAGCTTGGCATTTAAGTGAGCCTATAATAAACAAGTGGAAAAAAAGAGGATTACAATCAAAATTTATTATACCACTTCCAAAAGTTGAAATCATATGAGCGAAAAATATTATTTAAATTCAGATATCCTAGAAATTAAAAAGAATTTAAATAAATATTTAAATAACTTTTCAGGTAAAAAATTTTTAATTTCTGGTGCAAATGGATTTTTAGGAAAATATTTTATAAAAACTCTTCTAGTTATTAATAATAGTTTAAAAAAAAAGATTAAAATAGTTGCGATTGATATAAAATTTGATAAATCAGAAATTTATTTAGATAAAAATGTTATTAAGATTAAACAAGATATAAACAATATTAAGAATATAAATTATAAATGTGATTATGTATTGCACGCAGCTGGGATACCTAGTCCTAAACATTATTTTAATAAACCAATAGAGGCAATTTTTACAAGTATTACAGGAACAAAAAAATTACTAGAATATTCAAAAAAAAATAAATCTAAATTTGTTTTTTTTAGTAGTAGTGAAATTTATGGAAATCCAGATAAAAAAAATATTCCAACCAAAGAAACTTACAATGGTAATGTTTCGTGTATTGAAGATCGATCATGTTATGATGAAGGAAAAAGAGTTGGTGAGACATTGTGTTATTTTTATAAGATAAAAGAAAAAGTGAATGTTTCAATTTTCAGACCCTTCAATGTTTTTGGACCAGGTATGCCCAAAAACGATTATAGAGTTTTTCCTAGATTTTTTAACTCTATTAAAAATAATCAACCAATAACTATTTTTAAGTCAGGTAAGCAGACAAGAACTTTTTGTTATGTGACTGATGCTATAACAGCAATGTTTATGGTAATAATAAAAGGTAATAAATTTGTCTACAATATAGGCAATGATAAGCCAGAAATTACAATGACAAAGTTATACGAAATAATTAAAAGAAATATTAATAGAAAGATATCTTTTAAAAATATTGCCTACCCTAAAAATTATCCTCAAGTAGAACCTCAAAGAAGAAGACCAAATATAGATAAAATTAAGAAAGAATTAAATTTTAAAAATAGAGTTACAATAGATAATTCAGTCAAAAGATTTTACGAATGGTCAAAAAAATATTATTAGTTAAGTATATTTTTAAAATTTTCTAAAGATATAGATAAGCTTCTCAAACTAGTTTTTTTTGAAATTATTTCTAGTGAAACATTCTTAATACTTTTATCTTTTTTTAGTAAATTACAAAATTGAATATTATTATTACTTGGTTTTTGAAGGTAGTGAAATCCTTTTTCAGAAATTTGAATATTATTAATATATTTTTTATTTTTCAAAAAAATGCTTTTTTTAAATTTCCTAAAATGAAATAAACTAGAATCAAAATTTATTTTTAACCATGGAGAGTTAATCTTTTTAATTAATTTTACAAGTGTATCTATTTTATATAAATAATCTTCACCGTATTGTTTGGGTATTGTCTCAAAGCAAATAAAAATTTTCTCTTTTTTGAATAAAGAAGATATTTCTTTGAAAAAATTGACAAATATTAAGTTTGCTTTTTTTTTTGATATTTTACCTTTACGTCTAAAATTGGATGATCCAATTATTATTTTATTACAATTATAAATTCTAGAGATCTGTAGTATTTTTTTTATATGATTTAGTAATTTTTTTTTATTTTCGATATTAAGATTAAATAAATTAAAATTTGTGTTAAAAAAAATTCCTTGTATAGCATTAACTTTCAATTTTGACTTATCTAGAATTTTTTTAAATCTATACGTTTGTTTTTTAGCTAATGACCAATTTTCATTCAATTTAATTGGAGCCAAGTCTAAACCTTTAAATTTATAGAATTTTAATAATTTTGATATTTTTA
>Ga0209362_1001665_pt1 | contig 17370 bp, 18 predicted proteins | sample SaaInlV_165m_DNA_FD_184680 | JGI IMG/M metagenome (GOLD analysis project Ga0209362, IMG submission 184680) | Marine microbial communities from expanding oxygen minimum zones in the Saanich Inlet - Saanich Inlet SI037_S3LV_110m_DNA (SPAdes)... | ecosystem: Environmental > Aquatic > Marine >...
ATAAATATTATAAATAATAAAGAAGTTATCCCTGAATTATTACAAGGTGAATGTAATGCAAAAGAAATTTATAATTCTGTAGTTTATCTCTTAAAAAACCCACAACTAATGACTGATCAAATTAACACTTGCAATAAAACTTTAAATGAAATTAAGTCCAAATCATCATCTTCGTCAGAAGCTTCCTTGATACTAAGTGAACACCTTGTTTCTTAATCTTTTTTCAACCTCTTCTTTACCTAAGGATATGACAATATCATAAACACCAGGTCCAAATTTTGAACCAGTTAAAGCCACTCTTAATGGTTGACCCACACCTTTAAAGTTAGTTTCATTAGATTTTATAAGATCATTTATAATTTGCTCCAAAACTTCTTTATTAAAGATTTTTAGTTCTTTAATTTTATTAGTAAATTCAGATATTATTTTTTTTGCTTTATCATCGATAAGTTTTAAATCTTCTTGATCAAAACTTACTTCATCAAAAATAATATATTTTGCATTATTGTATATATCCTCTAACGTTTTAGCTTTGTTTTTAAGAAATATTAAAGAAGGTTTAATTTTTTTCTCTTTATCTGACTTAATCTTTTCTTTGTGTAATTCACAGTATTGTACAAGCTGATTATAAAGCTCATTTTCATCAATATTCTTAATATAGTGTTCATTCATTGATAAAATTCGGCTCATATCTAATTTAGATGGAGATTTTCCAATACCTTCCAAATTAAAATGCTCAATACTTTCTTCTATTGTGAATATTTCCTTATCCTTATAAGACCAACCAAGTCTTAATAGATAATTTCTTAAAGCGTCAGGCATTATTCCTATTTTAGAATAATCATCTAATGTTGATGCATTGTCTCTTTTTGATAGTTTTTTGCCTCCTATGGTATGAATTAAAGGAATATGAGCAAAAGATGGTAAATTCCACTTCATTGCTAAATATATTTGAATTTGTTTAAATGTATTTATTTTATGATCATCGCCTCTAATGATATGCGTCATATTCATTTGATGATCATCAACTGTAGCTGATAAGTTATATGTTGGAGTTCCATCATTTCTCAAAATGATAAAATCTTCTATAGTAATATTTTCTATTTGAACATCTCCTTGAACTAAATCTTTCAATAAGTAATTACCTTCAGTTTTACTTTTAAATCTTATAACAGGTTTAATATTTTTAGGAGCATCATTTTCACTTAATTCTCTACATTTTCTATTGTATGTATAAGGAAGCTTTTTTTGTTTTGCTCTTTTTTTTTGTTCTTCAATTTCCTCACTAGAACAATAGCATTTATATGCATTATTATTTTTCAATAATTCATTAGCAATATTTACATGGTCATTTATTTTAGTTGACTGAATATATTCTTCACCATCATGTTCTATGCCAATCCACTTTAAAGATTTAATAATTTGGATTTTATATTCATCTTTAGATCTTTCTTTGTCTGTATCCTCAATTCTTAAACTAAAAGTTCCTTTTTTATTTTTTGAATATAACCAATTAAATAGAGCTGTCCTTACACCTCCAATATGAAGAGCTCCTGTAGGTGACGGAGCAAATCTTGTTGCTACTTTAGACATTGAAAGTTTTTAGACTATTTTTTTAGAAGTTTCTATATAAAGATACTAAAACACCCTGTACTTTTACTCGATCTGGGCCAAAAATTTTAGTTTCATAGTTTCTATTGGCACTTTCCAGTGCTACAGTTTTCCCTTTTCTTCTTATTCTTTTTAACATAGCCTCATGTTCATCAATTAGAGCTACTACAATTTTACCGTTATCAGCAATATCTGTTCTTTTAATAATTACTGTATCACCTTCATTAATTCCGGCTTCTATCATAGAGTCACCTTGAACTTTTAGACCAAAATATTCTCCTTTTTTTTCAAGGTTACTTGGTAGTGGTATTCTTGAGACTTCATTTTGAATAGCCTCCACAGGTGTTCCAGCCGCAATTTTACCAAGGACTGGTACTTCCATGTCTTCTATGTTGTTTTTTTCTTCATCTAGACCACCTTTAATCACGCTTGGTGAAAAGCTATTGTAAATATCATTTGCTGACGCTGTTTCTGGTAGTTTTACAACTTCTAGAGCTCTTGCTTTATGAGCCAGTCTTCTGATAAAACCTCTTTCTTCTAAGGCACTAATTAATCTGTGAATACCTGATTTTGATTTTAAATTAAGTGATTCTTTCATTTCTTCATAAGATGGAGAAACTCCAGAAGATCTCAACTTCTTGTTGATAAATAAAAGCAGGTTTTTTTGTTTTTTAGTTAGCATAAGAACAAATAACGTACAAATATGTTCTACAAAAGTTCTTTTAATTAAACAATAGTAAAAAAGTGTTTAAAATAAAGGGTTTTTTGGCTAAAGAACTGAAAAAATTGAATTATTATTTAAATTTTTTAAAAGTGATTCACCAATTAAAAAAGTTTTAATTTTTGTTTTATTTTTTAAATCTAAAAGTTCCTCTTTTGTTTTAATTCCACTCTCAGAAATTAAGGGACTAGTGTGATTAATTAAAATATCATGAATATCATAAGTTGTATTTAAATCGGTCTTAAGAGTTTTAAGATCTCTATTATTAATTCCAATTAATGCATCATTGAACTTAAGAGCTTTTTTGGCTTCGTCAACAGTATGTACTTCAATAATTATAGACATGTTAAGTTTTAATGCCTCCTCATATAATTCATGAGCTAGTTTTTCAGACACACCCGCCAAAATAATCAATATTGCATCTGCACCATAACTTTTAGCAAGGTGAACTTGAAATTTATCTATAAAAAAATCTTTACAAAGAATAGGTAGGTTTATTTTTTCTTTAACTTTACTAACATGAATAAGATTGCCAAAAAAGAAATCCTCTTCTGTAAGTATTGATAAACACGTAGCTTTATTATCACTATAAATTTTAGCTATTTGAACTGGATTATAGTTTTCTACTATTGTACCAGCAGAAGGACTAGCTTTTTTAATTTCAGCAATTAAAGAAATTTTTTCAGAACTGATATTATTTTCGATTTTATCTTTAAAGTTAATAAATGATTCATTTTTATCTATTTTTTCACTTAAAAATTTTAATGAAATTGTTTTTTTTAATAAATCAATTTTTTCAGTTTTTTTTTTTATTATTTTATTTAGTACGTTATTAGACATTTTGTATTTTTTTTAAATGATCAAAAGTTTTACCAGATTGTATATGCGATCTTAATGTATCATAAGCACTTTTAAAATCTGAATATTTTTCAGCCACTATAAGACCAGCTGCTGCATTTAAACAAACTGCTTTTGAGAAATCATTATCCTCACCTTTAAATATATTTAACATTTTATTTGCATTAAATTTAGCATCGTCACCTAATAAATCTTCAAGTTTATTTGCTCCTATATTAAGCTCTTTAGGATCTACTATTATTTCCGAAATTTTACCTTCTTTTAGTTGAACAATATTTGTTTTTGCATAAGGTGATATTTCATCCAAACCATCTTCACTATTAACAATCCAAGCAAATTTAATATCTAAATTATTTAAAGCATTGGCAAAAATTTTTAGTAATTTTTTATCAAAAACTCCAACAACTTGTCTACGAACTAGTGCAGGACTGCTTAAAGGACCAATCATATTAAAAATTGTTCTTTTACCTATTTTTTTTCTCGTTGGCCCAACAAACTTCATTGCACGATGGTAGTTTGGAGCAAACATAAAACCAAAGTTATTTTTTTTAATTTGTTTCTCAATATCTTTTGGTTCTAAGTCAATTCTAATATCTAATTCTTCTAATACATCACCAGATCCACATTTAGATGAAACAGCTTTATTGCCGTGTTTAGCCACTTTAATACCTATGCTGGACAATAATAATGCTGAAGCTGTAGAAATGTTTAGTGTATTCATACCATCCCCACCTGTACCACATGTATCGACACAATTTTCAACATTAACTCGTTTAGACTTATTTCTTAACACGTAAACACCACCAGCAATCTCATCTGAAACTTCACCCTTTGCTGAAAGTAGAGTCAAAAAATGAAATATTTCATCATCAGAAGATTCTCCATTCATTAGAATTTCAAAGGCACTTTTGCTTTCATCAAATGATAGATTCTGTTTATTTTTTAACTTTTCTATAAATTTATCCATTAGTTTTTAAAATTAATAAAATTTTTTAATATCTTTATACCTATAGTAGTTTTTATACTTTCAGGATGAAATTGAACACCATGAATATTGTATTTTTTATGTTTAACGCCCATGATAATTCCATCGTTTGTTTCAGCTGTAATTTCAAGTTCATTTGATAATGTTTTTTTGTCAATAATTAGACTGTGGTATCTTGTAGCTTCAAATTTAACAGGAAGATTTTTTAATATACCTATTTTTTTTGATTTTATAATACTAGTTTTACCATGCATTAATTTTTTAGCTTGAATAATTTTTGAACCAAAAACCTGTCCAATAATTTGATGTCCTAAACAAACACCTAAAATTGGAATTTTTTTGTATAGAGTTTTAACTATTTTTAAACAATTACCTGTTTGATTTGGATTACCAGGACCTGGTGAAATGACAATTCGATTATATTTATTTTCAATTATTTCTTTATTAGTAATTTTATCATTTCTTACCACATCTACATTTACCTTTAATGATGAAAGGTAATGATAGAGATTAAAAGTGAAACTATCATAATTATCTATTAATATAATTTTCATTATCTCAATGCATTTAATAAAGCTTTAGCTTTATTAACAGTTTCCTCGTATTCTTTAATTGGTTTGCTATCAGCAACTATTCCAGCTCCTGCTTGAACATAAAATTTATTATTTTTAGCTACAGCTGTTCTTAATGCAATACAAGTATCAAATTCACCGTTAGCTGAAAAATATCCTATGCCCCCAGCATAAACTTTTCTTTTGGTATTTTCTAGTTCATCAATAATTTCCATCGCTCTGATTTTAGGTGCTCCAGAAACAGTTCCAGCTGGAAATCCAGCTAATAAGGTTTTAAATTTGGAAAATTTATTGTTATAAACACCAATAACATTTGAAACTATATGCATTACATGCGAGTATTTTTCTATTGTAAAACTCTCTGTAACTTTAACACTATTAATCTTAGAAACTTTACCAGCATCATTTCTTCCAAGATCAAGTAACATCAGATGTTCTGAAAGTTCTTTCTTATCGTTTATTAAATCTTTAGCAAAAAAATCATCTTCTTTAAAATTTTTACCTCTAGGTCTTGTGCCGGCTATAGGTCTTACGGTAATTTTATTATTTCTTAATCTCACTAAAATTTCAGGACTAGCTCCAATAATTTGAAAGTCGCTAAAGTTAAAAAAATACATAAATGGAGAAGGGTTAGTTACCCTTAATTTTTTGTAAATATCCAGAGGTTTTTTGGATAATTTAGCTTCAAATCTTTGACTTAATACCACCTGAAAAATATCACCGGTTTTAATATATCGTTTAGCTTTATTAATCATAGTTAAAAATTTATTTTTTGAAGTATTAGATTTAACAATAATGTTATTTTTTTTGGGAACTGGATTAATCTTATTTTTGGATGACTGAATTAATAAATTATTGATCTCATCTTTGATTTTTGAATATTTTTTTTCATAATTCTTAATTTTTTCATCTTTAAAAACATTTATGATATAGAAAATTTTCTTCTTTAAATTATCATGAATAATTACTGTTCGTGGCCTTAATAACCTTACATCAGGTATTTTTAAATCATCATCACATGTATTTGGAATTTTTTCTATATATCTTATTGAATCATAAGAAAAATAACCAGAAATTAATGAACAAATAGGAGGTAAGTTTGAAGGTGTTTTAAACTTAAAACTTTCTATAACATTTTCAATAATCGTCTTAGGATCACCCTTTATTTTTTTTTTCTTATCATTATTTACAAGATATGAAGTGTTTTTATTAAACTCCCATATTTTATCTGGGTTTTTTCCAAAAATTGTATATCTCCCTTTTATGACTCCTTTTTCAACAGACTCAAATATAAAACTATTTTTTTCTATTAAAAAATTATCAATTAAATTTAGGATTTCATTATCATCTTTAATTTTTTTTGAGGTATAAAGTATTTGATTTTTATTTCTTTTATGTCGAAACTTAAAATCTTTGAAGCTTCGATTAATCATCATTTAAAATAATTTTTAACACGATCAAGAGTTTTTTCATTAATTGTAACTTTATACTTATTATTTAAAAAATAATCATAAGAATTTAATAAGCTGCTTCTTTTTTGTGCGATAATATCTTGTATAAATTTATCAAATTCTTTAGAATCTTGATCTATATATTTTTCTTCAAATTTAGTTACTTTTGCGACAAAAACATTATTTTCACTGTCAGCAATTAAGGTAAATGTATTTATAGGTAATGAATATAAAATTTCAATCGAATTGATTTCAAATTTTTTATCATCCTTATTTGAATCAATTTGAGTTTTTTCAATTAAATTTTTTCCAAGTTTATCAAATGAAATTTGATTAAATTTTTTATCTTTAATTTTCTCTAGGATCTTTTTATTAAAATCATATTTTTCTTTTTGGTATAAAAGATTAGTTATTTTTTTTTTAAATAAAGTATTATCTAAATTAGGTATTTTACTGGTTATTTTTTCAATTTGAAAAAATGTATATATGCCATTATTTTCTATAATTCCTGCTTTATTGTTTCGCTCTTTGTAAATCTTATTTTCAATAGTTTCTTTATTATCAAAATTCATATAATTAGTTTTAATAGTTGCTTTAATATCAACGTTTAATTCACTGACAATAGTTTTAAAATCAATATTTTTTGATATCTTATTTTCAATTTCATCAATTTTATCAAAAAAATTTTGATTAAATTCATCTAAACCAATTAAACTTTTAGGTGTAATATTTATGTAAGAAAAATCTATATAGTCTTGTTTTAATTCTTCAGCATTTTCATTTATAAATTTTTTTAAATCATCATCCGAGAAGGTGCTTTTTTCTTTATAAAAGTTTTTTAAGTTAATATAATCAATATCTAATTTTCTATTTTGATCTTTGTAATATTTTTTAACTAGAAATTTAGGAGTTACTGTTCCGCCATTAATATAAGTGAATAATTGTCTTTGAAGTTCATTGTTTTTTAATCTTATTTCAAACAATGGTGCTGTTATATTATTTGATAGTAAAAATTTTTCATAAAGAGTTCTTTTAAATTCACCGTTTTCATCTAAAAAATTTTTATTTCTTTTTAATTTTTTGATTAAAATGTCTGCTGACATTGTTATATTATAATCTTTGATTTCAAGATCAAGAAGTGTAGTTGATATAAGCGCTGATAATAATTCTTCTAATATATTTTTATCTATATTTTTTTGGATAACATCAGTGCTTAATTTAGATTTTCTTAAATAATCCATAAAATCTTGAGTTGAAATATTTGTATTATTTATCTTTGCAATATTATTTGTATTTCCGCTATTAAATACACCGCCCATACCCCAAAAAACAAAAGGTATAATAATTATAAATATGAAAATTCCAGCTATCTTGGTTTTTGCAAAGTTTCTTAAGCTACTTATCATAATGTCATTAATTTATTGATCTGTAAAATACAAAGCTATAGATTAATTTTTTCATTATGACAAATAAATATATGTATTTTATAGCTAATTGGAAAATGTATGGTGATCTAAAAACCATAAATACGTTAGATAAAGTTATTAAATTTTCAAAATCAAAAGAAATTAATAAAGGAAGATTAATTTATTGTCCGCCATACACTTTAATCAGTTCTTTTTTAAAAAAGCTCAAAAATTGTCAAATTGATATTGGTGGTCAAAATTGTCACGAAAGTGAGAACTACGGTGCACATACGGGCTTCATCAATTCTAATATGTTAAAAAATATTGGTGCTAATTATGTGATTATTGGACATTCTGAAAATAGAAAAAAAGGAGAAAATGACAAATTAATTAATCTAAAAATTAAAAGTGCACTAAATGCAAAATTAAAAGTTATTTTTTGTATTGGTGAAACTTTAACTGAAAAAAGAAAAAAAAAGACACGATTAGTTTTATCTAAACAAATTAAAGCTGGTCTAAATAAAATTAAAAATAAATCAAACATTTTCATAGCTTATGAACCTGTTTGGTCTATAGGTACTGGTGTTGTTCCCAAATCAAAAAATCTTTTAAAAATAGTTAAGTTTATCAAAAACAAATTTAAGAATAAGTCTCCAAAAATTCTATACGGTGGTTCAGTCAACTCAAAAAATATTAATGAGTTAAAAGAAATACCCGATATTGATGGTTTTCTAATAGGTGGCGCTTCTCAAAAAACCAAAAATTTTATTGATATAGTTAAAAAAACATATAGTTAAGCCCCATGGAAAATGTTTTATTAGTATTGAATTTAGTAATAGCAGTAATTCTTGTACTTTTGATATTACTTCAGAAATCAGAAGGTGGCGCACTTGGAATAGGTGTTTCACAAGATAATTTTATGTTTTCTAGGTCAGCTGGAAATTTTATGACAAAAGCAACAGCTGTAGTAGCAACTCTATTTATAATTTGTAGCTTAGCATTAACAATTATTTCAAGAGGAGAGTTAACACCTACTTCGTCAGTACTTGATAAAATTGAAGAAAAATCAGACGATACTCCAAAAATACCAGAAAATAACAATTAATACTTTTCAATTTATAAATTTATCGCTATAAGGTAGTTCCATGGCGCGATATATATTTGTCACTGGCGGCGTGGTTTCATCCTTAGGTAAAGGACTCTCATCTGCATCATTGGCATATTTACTTCAATCTAGAGGTTTTAAGGTACGTCTTAGAAAATTAGACCCATATTTAAATGTTGACCCTGGCACAATGAGTCCATTTCAACATGGAGAAGTTTTTGTAACAGACGATGGTGCTGAAACGGATTTAGATTTAGGTCATTATGAAAGATTTTCTGGTATCTCAGCAAAAAAATCTGACAACATAACAACAGGAAAAATTTATAATGATGTTTTGAAAAAAGAACGTAGGGGAGGATATTTAGGAAAAACTGTTCAAGTAATTCCACATATTACAGATCGCATAAAAGAATTTATTAAAAATGATATATCTAAAGAAGATTTTGTAATTTGTGAAATTGGAGGAACTGTTGGAGATATAGAGAGCCTTCCATTTGTAGAGGCTATTAGACAATTTTCGAATGATGTTGGAAAAAAAAATACATTATTTATTCATCTTACTTTAGTACCTTATATGAAGGCTTCTGATGAAATTAAAACAAAACCAACTCAACACTCAGTTAAAGAATTAAGAAGTATTGGTATTCAACCAGATATAATAATTTGTAGATCTGAAAGAGTCATACCAATTGATCAAAGAAAAAAAATATCTTTATTTTGTAACGTTGATATTAAAAATGTAATTGAAACAATAGATGTAAAAACAATTTACGAAGCCCCAATAAGCTTTAATAAAGAAAATTTAGATAAACAAGTTCTTGGTTATTTTAAAATCAAATCTAGAAAAAAAGTAAACTTAAATCCATGGAAGAAAATTACTAAAACAATCTTGCATACAAAAAAATCACTAAATATTGCAATTATTGGGAAATATGTAGATTTAAAAGATGCTTACAAATCACTAGATGAAGCATTAACACATGGAGGAATTAACAATAATTTAAAAGTTAATTTAATAAGAATAGACTCTGAAAGATTAAAAATTTCAGAAATTAAAAATAGATTAAGTAGTGTATCAGGAATTTTGATACCAGGAGGCTTTGGAAAAAGAGGTACTGAAGGAAAAATAGAAGCTATCAAATATGCAAGAAAAAATAAAATTCCTTTTTTAGGAATTTGTTTTGGAATGCAAATGGCAATTATTGAATTTGCTAGAAACCAACTTAATATTAAAAAAGCCACTTCAAGTGAGTTTGGTACAGGTGGCTCACCAATTATTGGTTTGATTAATGAATGGAATAAAGATGGCAAAGTAATTAAAGGTACTGATAAAGATTTAGGTGGCACTATGAGACTTGGTCTTTATGAAGCTAAATTAAAAGATAATTCATTAATAAGAAAAATTTACAAATCTAAATCTATTAAAGAAAGACATAGACACAGATACGAAGTTAATATTGGTTACAAAGATTTATTTGAAAAAAAAGGTATGATTTTTTCAGGTTTATCCCCAGATAATAAATTACCTGAAATAATTGAATTAAAAAATCATCCATGGTTTGTTGGTGTTCAGTTCCATCCAGAATTTAAATCTAGACCTTTAGCCCCACATCCATTATTCTCTTCATTTATTAAGGCTGCAAAAAATCATAAATGAAAAACATTAAAGTTAATTGTCAAAATATAGAAATTTCAAATAATAATAAAATTTGTATTATTGCAGGACCATGTCAGCTTGAAACAGAACAGCATGCCATGGATATGGCTGGCAAAATAAGTGAAATTACCTCTAAATTTAAAATGGGTTTTATCTATAAAACTTCCTTTGATAAAGCAAATAGAACAAGTATTAAGGGCAAAAGAGGTGCTGGACTAGATCAATCATTGCCTATTTTTGATAAAATTAAAAAAGAATTAAAAATTCCAATACTAACTGACATTCACAATGTAGAACAATGTTCGATAGTTGCACCACATGCTGATGTATTACAGATACCCGCATTTTTATGCAGACAAACTGATTTATTAATTGCTGCAGCTAAAACGAATAAAATTATCAATGTTAAAAAAGGCCAATTTCTCGCACCATGGGATATGGTTAATGTTACGAAAAAAATTGCTGGTTCAGGTAATAATAATATTCTGGTTACGGAAAGAGGAGCAAGTTTTGGTTATAACACTTTAGTTTCAGATATGAGATCCTTGCCCATTATGGCAAAAAATGGTTACCCTGTTATTTTTGATGCTACGCACTCAGTTCAACAACCAGGTGGTTTAGGAGAGACTAGTGGTGGACAAAGAGAATTTGTAGAATATTTGGCTAGAGCAGCAGTTGCAGTTGGTGTTGCGGGTGTTTTTATTGAAACACATCAAGACCCTGATAACGCTCCATCTGACGGACCTAACATGGTTCCTTTAGATAAATTAGAAAAATTACTTTCTCAACTATTTGAAATTGATAATTTAATTAAGAAATAAATGAGTAAAATCCTAAAGATAAAAGCAAGGCAAGTTTTTGATAGTAGAGGAAATCCAACAATTGAAGCAGAAGTGTATTCAAGGTATTTAAGCGCATCAGCTATTTGTCCTTCAGGAGCGTCAACTGGAACGTACGAAGCTTTTGAAAAGCGAGATAAGAATAATAAAAAATATTTAGGTAAAAGTGTTTTAAGTGTTGTTAATCTAGTTAACACAAAAATTTCAAAAAAACTTAGAGGAACAAATGTCCATGACCAAATACGTATAGACACTATTTTGATTAATCTTGATGGTACTAGACAAAAAAAAAATTTGGGTTCTAATGCTATTTTAGCTGTATCAATAGCAGCTAAAAAACTTTCTGCAAAAATTAAAAAAAAGCCTCTCTACAAAACATTTTTGTTAAAAAATAATTTTAAATTACCTTATCCTTTAATGAATATTATCAATGGTGGAGCACACGCTAACAATGGACTAAGAATTCAAGAATTCATGATTAGACCTGACAAAGCTAAAAGTTTTTCAGAAGCTATGAGAATTTGTTTTGTTGTCATTAGTAATTTAAGAAACTTAATTAAAAAAAAGGGTTTATCAACTTCCGTTGGTGATGAAGGAGGTTTTGCCCCGATGATTAATAGTAACGAAAAAGCTTTAGATTTAATTGTGGCTGCTATAAATAAATCTGGCTTTAAAAATGGTAAAGAGGTTTCTATTTGTCTTGATGTTGCAGCAAATGAATTATTTAAAAAAAACAGATATTCAATTCATTCAAAACAATTTATTTCAGTCGATGAAACGATTAAGAAATACAAGAAAATAATAAATAGATATAAGATTAAGTCTATTGAAGACCCCTTCGGAGAAAATGATTGGATTTCTTGGAGTAAAATGATGAAGTCAGTCAAGAATGTTCAGATAGTTGGTGACGATCTTTACGTTACCAATTTAGAAAGACTTAAAAAAGGTTTTTTAAATAATTCTTCAAATTCAATATTAATTAAACTTAATCAAATCGGTACAGTTTCTGAAACTCTTGAAGTTATAAAATTTGCTCAAATTATTGGTTACAAAACAATCATTTCTCACAGATCTGGAGACAGTGAAGACACATTTATAGCTGATCTTGCCGTTGGAACAAATTCAAATCAAATAAAAACTGGATCATTAGCGAGATCTGAGAGAGTTGCAAAATATAATCAATTATTACGTATAGAAGAAGAGCTTGGTAAAAATGTAAAAATGAATAAAATTCATTAATGTTTGACATTATAAAAAAAAATTATTTTTTATTAATTTCTACATTTTTAATATTATACTTTTTCTTTAACCTATTGGATGGTGAAAGAGGTCTTATTTCGTATTTTAAAAAAAAAGAAAATTTAAAAACTTTGCATAACAAAGAAACCAATCTAGTTAGTAAGATTAAAAATCTAAAATTTAAAAATTCATTATTGAGTGATAAGTTAGATCTTGATTATATTGAAATTTTGATTAGAAAAAAATTCTTGTTTGGAAAAAAAGGTGAGACACTTTATATAATTAAAAAAAATGAAAATTAGACATCCTGAAAAAATTAACAAACCAATTAATCCAATTAAAAAAAAACCTGATTGGATCAGGTCTAAATTAACTAATAGTAAAGAATTTTTTTTAACAAAAACTATAGTTAATAATAATAATTTAGTAACCGTTTGCCAGGAAGCAAATTGCCCGAATATCACAGAGTGTTGGAGCAAACGTCACGCAACATTTATGATAATGGGAGACACATGTACTAGAGCTTGTGCTTTTTGTGACGTTAAAACAGGTAAACCAAAAAAATTGGATTTATTAGAACCAATTAGGATTTCAGAGGCTGTGCATAAATTGAATCTTAAACATGTGGTTATAACATCTGTTGATAGAGATGACCTTGAAGATGGTGGCTCTAATCATTTTTATGAAGTTATTTGTCAAACAAGAAAAAAAAACCATAATACGTCTATAGAAGTTTTGACGCCCGATTTTCTTAGAAAAGGAGATGCTTATAAAAAGGTATTAGAAGCTAACCCAGATGTTTTTAATCATAATATCGAAACCGTACCTAGACTTTATTTAAAAGTAAGACCAGGTTCTAGATATTTTTCATCCTTAGAACTTTTAAAAAATGCAAAAAATATCAATAAAAATATTTTTACTAAATCTGGATTAATGGTTGGTTTGGGTGAAAGTAAAGATGAAATTTTACAAGTAATGGATGATCTTAAGTCAGCAGATGTTGACTTTTTAACTATAGGCCAGTATCTACAACCATCTACAAAACATTATCCCTTAGATCGTTATTATCACCCAGATGAATTTAAAGAATTAGAAACAATTGCAAAATCAAAAGGTTTCTTATTAGTTTCTTCAACACCTTTAACTAGATCGTCCTATCATGCAGATGAAGACTTTGCTCAATTACAAAAAAACCGATTAAAGAATTGAATGCCTAAAGCTTCTGTTAAGAGATTAATTGACAGTAAAAAAGAAAAACTAATAGATTTTGTATTGGATATTGAAAAATATCCTGAATTTATCCCATTTTGTTTAGACTCAAAAATTCACACGAAAGATGTAAAAGATAACTTTATTTTAATAATAGCTGACTTAACAATAGGCAAAGGTCTTTTAAAAGATACTTATAAAAGTGATGTTAGATTTAACAAAAAAGAAGATACAATATTCGTAACAAATATAGATGGTCCTTTAAAATATTTAGAAAATAAATGGAAATTCACTGAAAAAGGAAATTTGACAGAGGTAAGTTTTGATGTTGATTTTGAAATTAATAATAAATTTTTGAATATTTTAATGACAAAATCTTTTCAATTAGGCTTAGATAAAATAGCTGATGCTTTTCAAAAAAGGGCAGAAAATCTCTAGTATTTAAGTTATATTTAAAATTATTTTAAGCACTTTATTAACTGTTTTTTTTTGAACAGATACTCTATTTTTACTTTTAAAAAAAATTTTTTTTATCAATATTTTGTTTCTTTTTTTAATACCAATAAATACTAATCCAACAGGTTTCAATTTTGTTCCTCCATTTGGTCCAGCAATTCCTGTGATTGAAACTGATATATCTGCTTTGCTCATTTTACTGAGTTTTTTGACCATTGATATGCAACATTCTTTACTTACAGCACCATATTTAGTTATTATTTTTTTAGATACTTTTAAAATATTCATTTTCGCTTTATTTGAATAAGTAACTAAGCCTAAATCAAATATCTTTGATGAGCCACTTATAGATGTAATTGAACTTGACAGAAGTCCTCCAGTACAAGATTCAGCAAATGAAATTTTTAATTTTTTTTTAATTAATTTTTTAACAACTTTGTTTGTTATAGTTTGCATTATAAGACGTAATTTTTAATAATCATAAAGCATACAAGTGTTAGAACGACGTAAAATCCAGCACAAATATCATCCATAATCACACCAAAACTGTTTTTGAAATTTTTGTCAAAAAAATTTACTGGAAATGGTTTCATAATATCAAAATATCTAAAAAGAATAAAAAATATTGCATAATAGATAATTGATTCATCAGCTTCTTTGTTTGTTCCATGTGAAATTTCATAAAGATAAATTGGTATTGATTGGCCTAAAAATTCATCTATTATAATTTCTCCAGGATCTTTATTCTCATTATTTTCAATGTGTTTTGAAACAGCATAAAAAGAATAAATAAAAATAATTATTAATCCAATTAATATTAAGTTTGATGAAACATTAAGTACATGAAATAAAAGATAAAAAATAATTGTTGTTGCCAACGATCCGAATGTACCAGGTATAAATTTAATTTTACCTAGAAAAAACATTGTTACAAATAATGAATTAAAAGTTTTAATCATATTTAATTACAGAAACTATTGCTTCACAAGCTATAGCCTTTTCTTTTCCAATTACACCTAATTTTTCAGTTGTTTTACCTTTAATATTTATTTGAGAATTTTGAATATTACAGAGTTTAGCTATAGTTCGTATAATCCTTTTTTTATATTTTTGAATTTTAGGTTTTTGAGTTATGATATTAATATCAATATTATTGATTAAATAATTATCAATTTCAATTTGTTTAATTGTTCTTTCTAGTAAAATTGTTGATCTAATATTTTTTAATTTTTTATCATTATCTGAAAATTTTTCACCAATATCACCTTTATTACAAGCACCTAGGATCGCATCTATTAATGCATGCAAAACAGGATCTCCATCTGAATGACCCAATGTTCCAATAGGAGATGGTATTTTGATTCCACCTAAATATAATTTTTTTTTTGGTACTAATCTATGAACATCAAATCCTATTCCATATTTTATTAAATCTTTTTTTTTAATATCAGTGTTTAATGTAATTTTATTATTAGTAATTTCACCTCTAATAATCTTTAATTTCTTTTTTGATTTGATGAATAAGTTTGCATCATCAGTTATTTCTGAACTTTTATCATTTTGTATTTTGTATAATTCATTGAAATTAAAAGCTTGAGGTGTTTGCGTAAAATAAATATTTTCTCTTTTTAAATTTTTAATTTTATTTGATAATTTTTCTTTAACAGAGTCAACTGTTTGAATAGCTGGAATGACGCAATCATTTGAACCTAGTTCCTTAATTAATTTATCTAGTAATTTTAATGAAAAATTTGGCCTTGCAGCGTCATGAATCATGACATTTTTAACTTTATCATTTTTTATGCTTTTTAATGCATTGTAAGCTGATTCAGCTCTTGTTTTACCACCTATGATTATTTTAATATTTTTAATATTCAATTTTTTAATATGATTTAGATGCTTCTTATTTACAACTAATACAATTTTATTAATTCTTTTATACTTTTTCGCTTTATCTATAGAATGAACTATTAAAGGTTTTCCCTTATAAATGTAGTATGGTTTTGGTATATTAGAATTAAATCTTTTACTTTCTCCAGCTGCTAGTATTATAAAGTAATTATTCATGATTAATTTTTATATTAGTTTATTTATCTCATAATGTTTAATTTTATCAAAAAGAATATATTTATCAGTTTTATATTTATAATAACACTATCATTAGGTTTTTTAACTTTTTTAACCTTTATAGATAAGAGCTATATAAAGTTAAACGACGTCAATCTTCAAATTCTTTTAATCGTTAATATATTTTTTTTATTAATCTTTTTTGTAACAATTTTCTTACAAGTTAAAAATTCTTTAAAAGTTGATATTGATATTAGAGGAGCGAAGGCTAATAAAAAATATATAACTTATTTTGCTTTATTTACTTTAATACCATCGATATTAATTTCATTATTTTCTTTATTTCTTTTAACATTTGCACTTGATAAATATTTAGATAAAAAAATAACTACCGCTGTAAATAATTCAAATGAAATAGCCAAAAGTTATGTTGAAAATATTAGAACTAAAACTCAAACAGAAATTATTTTAATTGCATATGATTTAAATAAAAGTGCAAATTTTTTAAAAACTAATTTAAACCAATTTAAAAGTTTTTTAGAAACACAAAAATTAATTAGAAGAGTTGATGAAATACACATCATAGATAAAAATGGAAATTTATATTTAACTACATTGACTAATCAAGATGAATATCAGTATCCTCTTAAAGAAGCTTTGGAAATGGTCCAAAACGACGATAGACCATTAAAAATTCTTAATGTACCTAAGAACCACACAGCGTCAATTATTAGAATTTCATCTTTTGAAAACAAATACTTATACATTGTTAAATATTTAGATAAAAAAATATCTAAATATTTAACCGAGTCTGAAGATGCTATTAATTTTTATTATACCGTACAAAATAAACAAACAGGAATTAAAATTTCATTTGTTCTTATATATCTAGTAATTGTTTCTTTATTATTATTTTTATCAATTTCTATATCAATAACATTTTCATCCAGATTTTTTAGATCTATCAATAATTTGATTATAGCTTCATCTAATATCGGTAAAGGTAATTTAGAAATTAAAGTACCCTTAATAAAAGCTGATAAAGATATGGAAATTTTAAATCAAAACTTTAACTCAATGATTGATCAACTTAAAACACAACAGGAAAAATTATTAATTACAGAAAGACATGAGGCTTGGGAAAATTTAGCAAGAAAACTTGCGCATGAAATTAAAAATCCACTTACACCAATT
>Ga0209362_1001668_pt1 | contig 17356 bp, 16 predicted proteins | sample SaaInlV_165m_DNA_FD_184680 | JGI IMG/M metagenome (GOLD analysis project Ga0209362, IMG submission 184680) | Marine microbial communities from expanding oxygen minimum zones in the Saanich Inlet - Saanich Inlet SI037_S3LV_110m_DNA (SPAdes)... | ecosystem: Environmental > Aquatic > Marine >...
TTTCTCAGTGAGATACTTGATGAGGCTGTCCTTGAATCTTAGTACCCAGGCCCCTAGCTTAGTTACTAGACTTTTGATTTTTTTGATCATGATGGTAAAGTTAAAGTTATAGTTGTTGGAGTAATAGCGGATAGTAGATCAGCATCTAAGCTGTCCTTCATCCCTTGGACGGCTTCTGCACCCATAGCTGCTTCCACCCATCCCTCAACGACCTCAGCCGTTAAGTCAGCGAAAGCTGAGAAGGTGGAAAGGTCTTCCACTTCTAGTGATTGTGTACCGATTGACGTTGCAGTGTAGTCTTCCCCATCTACGGTTACTGATGCTGTGTAGCGCCAGTGAATGTTGTAAACGACGTTTGTCTCGGTGTTAGCGGGATCCTGTGCGTCGGTATGCTCAACGTGAGCGTCTAGTGCGGGGAAATCCCATGCATATGTATTTGCCATGATTAATTATTATTTGTTTGAAGATACGCGGTTTGCATCTGTTAAGCCTCCGTTGTATTGACCCTTTATGCTTTGCTGGAACTCTTCCAATGTTAAGCTGCGGATGGGGACCCCTCCTTCTTTTATCTTCTTTAAAAGTTCTTCTGTTGCTGGTATCATTCTGCGTATGCTGGTATTAAGTAGTCATTGCCGGATAGGGTTATCTTCAACCACTTGTTAGGTGTGCCTAAAGCGGTATCGTCGGGTCCCGCATCACCTATCAGTGTTCCGATTTCCCCTACGCCTGTTGTACCGCCGGGCGCGGTATCTTGTTCTTGATCAGAGCGTAGAGTACCTCTCACGTCCAGCGCCGCTAGGGGTGATGTGGTACCTATCCCAAGGTCGCCTGTAATACCAACGTCCCCGTCCTGCTTTACCCTAAAGATAACGGATTGAGTACCCGTTGTTACGGCAGCCTTTTGAACGGTAAAAAACTCAGCCTCGTATCCTACCCTTGTATCAATTCTAAAAAACCCACCTGCATAAGCTGTAGTGCTAGTTCCTGTTTGGCTATAGTTAGTACCAAAACTCAATAGCCTGCCACCTACTTGAGTCCCTATTCCTGCCGTGAGCGATGGGCTTGTGGAAGAAACCAGATTCAGCCTGGGGTCGCCTGCTGTCACCTTTTGAGTGGTGGTGAAGTTGTTGGCTACATTGGTCTTAGCTACGTTGGTTAAGTTTCCGGAATCGTATATCTTTTTACTAGTACCCCAAGCAGAGTCGCTTGACGCTGTTCTTCTAAATAAGTCGTTGCCGGAGAATATTAACTGTTCTTGCCTGTGACTTGCATCATAACTCGACCACTTAGCAACGGTAAGTAACGCATGCCATCCATCGCCCCCTACCCCTGTATCGTTAACGTTTTGGAAATCCCATTGGGCATAACGATCATCATAGTATGAAGGTGCCCTTGCTGCTCCCCTGCTGTCTGTGATATAGCTTCTATCGGTACCGTTCAAGGTGGTCGTTGTTGCATACCCGGCGCTCTGGTGGTTACCCCACCCATGCGCTGTGTTCCAGTTGCTAGAGTTGTTAGTAAACGGTAGAGTGTAATTATTTGCGTTCGTTGCAATCCCGTCTAGTTTGCTTTTAAGAGTAGTGGTAAAATTCTTCTGGGTTAATCCGCCATCCCCAACACTGTAAGTTGTGTTTGTGTCTGCAATATAATCGGGGGTAGCCCATGTGGCCGTACCCGAAGCTGAGTATCTCAGGAATTGCCCTGAAGAACCCCCTGTAGGGATGTGCTTGTTACCCGCGGTTGTTGGGTGGGTATAAACGGTATTGTTGTCAGGGGGAGTCACCCAAGACATAGTACCATCTCCATCAGACCGTAAATACTGCGATGTTGTTCCGTTACCAGACACGTTAAGCTCTGATGCATTAACTGCATTAGCGTCTATCTGCCCTGCGGCTACTGAATTTAATGTAGCGAGACTACCTAATCCTAAAGATGTTCTACCTGTTGAGGCAGTTAAAGCTGTTGAACTACCATCCCATTGCAAGGTTTTATCATAAGCTGTGTTCCAGTTAGCAACGTTAGCATCGCTTGCTCCAGTAATAGTACCACCAATGAAATTACCAGACCCGTTTATACCTTTAGCTGTACCGTCTACATAGAAGCCATTATCAGCTCTAATGTATCTAGGAGTGAATATGTTCTTGTTTGTGGTTTGATTAATTCTTAGCCACGTAGTGTCTTGCGTCCCAATCTCACCTACTCTAGTGGTGCCATTATAAAACTGAATATCATCAGCAACCGTGCCGTCTACTCTTTTAATAACCAATCTAGTATCTGCTGAACCATCTCCAATGGTAAGCGAACCAGTCAAGGTTCCACCAGCTAGTGGTAGCTTTGTAGCTAGCGCAGTAGTCAACGTTGAGGCGTAAGATGCGTCGTCGTCGATTGCTGCTGCTAGTTCATTTAATGTGTTTAATGCAGTCGGTGCCCCACCTATTAAGTCTGTAAGTTCTGTCTGCACATAAGCAGTGGTAGCTACTTGTGTTGTGTTAGTGTTTGCGGCAGCGGTTGGGGCTGTTGGGGTGCCTGTGAACGCTGGCGAGGCTTTAGGAGCATAATAAGAACCTTGTTGGCCATCTAGTAAGTCAGCGTCTAATCCTGAACCGGAACCGTCTGTCATGCTAGTCCAAACCTGCCTCCACCCTGGACTGTAGTCTCCACCTTGGTCGTTATATATAAAAACTCCACCCGCGGAAGAGCCTGTGTTTGGGGCTATTGCTAAAGTAGTTATGTTGCCTCTTACCGAATCTGAAGAATTATCAGTCCAAGTAATCCAAGAACTACCCGCTGTTTCACTAAAATCACCAGCGTCTGTTAAGTTGTAATTTCCTGCATAACTCCAAGATGTTTTAAACACAGATGAGTAAGAATCGAAACCGCCGTCGGATTCTATCTCAGCTATGACTTGTGCTGTAGTTATATTAGGGTTGCTTCCGCTTGTAAACGCACTTGTACCTAATGAGCGGATATGGTTTAAATCAGCATATCCTCCGTTGGTGTGATTCCCCCATCCGTATGCTGTGTTCCAATTTGTAGAGTTGTTAGTAAACGGTAGAGTGTAATTATTTGCGTTCGTTGCAATCCCGTCTAATTTAGTCTTAAGAGTAGTGGTAAAATTCTTTTGCGTGAGGCCTCCATCGCCTACAGAATAGGTTGTGTTGTTATCTGCGGCCCAAACAGCCGTGCCTGAGGAAGAATATTTTAAGAACTGACCCGCTGAACCTCCAGTAGGAACGTGTTTGTTACCCGCGGTTGTTGGGTGGGTATATACTGTGTCTGTATCTGTAGATGTGATAGTCACTCTTCCGCCTGCCCCGTATGTAGTAGTTACATTGGTGCCCCCTTGAATGTCGAGGGTTCCTCCGCTTGTTACGGTAGTCTTCTGTACACCGTCAACCTTCAGGTTCCATGAACCGTAGTTATCATAAGAGTGCGTATGTGACGAAGCTGCGTAGCCTGCCGTCGAATGGTCACCCCAGCCGTAGGCTGTGTCGTAGTTTGCTTTGTTTGTTGTGGTTAAGTTGCCTGTGTGCCAGACGTCTTCGTAATCAGAGTACGCAGTGGAACTGCCAAAGTTTTGTTGCCAAATCCGCATACCAACACCCGACTTCTTAAACATAACCATGTTGTCAGCACCGCCTGAGGAATCAGTGTAAGAACGCAAGTGTAAGAAATCTGCGTAAGGTGATGTATTGTTGTTCCCCCAAGATGTGAATCCAAAGTTCAAATCACCCGCAGAGTACTCACTGGGAGATATTGTTCTGTTATCTGTTCTGTCTAGGTGGGTGTGCGTATTGGTATTAGCAATATAATCAGGTGTTGCCCACGTGGCCGTACCCGATGATGAATACCTTAAAAACTGCCCTGAGCTACCACCCGTGGGGATGTGCTTGTTGCCGGCAGTTGTTGGGTGAACGTAATTGTTAGCGTTAGACGGGGCGTGAGCAGCTTGTGAGTGTGTGTATGCGGTATCCCAGTTAGCATCTTTTCTAGTACCCGCTCCTGTTCCACTTGATGGCGTTTTGTATATGCCGTCTCTATACACTAGGTTACCTAATGCAACAACATTCATAGAGGTTTCTGTTCCACTAAAAACAAATGCATTTCCAGTTCCATAGGAGGCCCCATCACTGTGTACATACATTAATGTACCGTTTTGTGAAGGTGTGCTTTGGTCGGAGAAATTTATTTTAGCCCCGCCGCCATTAGTATCATTAAATAAAGATAAAAGAGGGTTAGTCGTTCCTGCTGCGTAGTCGATTGTCAAACCACCAGTCAGTGTACCCCCGGCTAGTGGTAGTTTTGTAGCTAGTGCGGTGGTTAGCGTTGACGCATATGAGGCATCATCATTAATTGCTGCCGCTAACTCGTTCAACGTATCTAACGTGCCCGGTGCTCCGCCTATTAAATCCGTAAGCTCTGTCTGCACGTAGGCAGTAGTTGCTATCTGTGTTGTGTTGGTGTTTGCCGCGGGGGTTACAGAACGGGGGGTTCCCGTAAATGTTGGGGAAGCTAAAGGAGCGTAGGTGCTTAAGTTTTGGTCTCCTGTGTTTGTGCCGCTTTGGTTTTGAAGCTTAGCTTCAGGGATTACATCGCCACCCCAAGTTGCGCTTGTTATGGTACCTGATATATCAGCGTTACCAGCAATATCTAAAGACGTTGCTTCTAGTTCACCACCTACTGTTACAGCTCCAGATGTAGTTATATAATTATCTTCGTGTATTAAAAACCTACTACTTTCTGTTCCAGCCACTAATGATTTTATTTCAAATCTTTGTTTACCAGCAAAGTTTTTAGTTTCCATTAATATACCATGCGTACCATCATCATGTAGCATTTTAATAGTAGAATCTAATTGCCCAGTATCACCAGAGTTATTGTTGTCTCCTCTTAGTATTAATGTTGCAGTTCCATCTGTTGTTACTTGTAATTCACCAGCTATATCAGCGTTACCATTTATATCTAAACTTGTACCTGTTAAAGCACCAGTTGCAGTTATACCTCCTTGATACGTAAATAACATGTTACCAGAAGAATCTGACGTCCAAGTGTGTGTTTTTTGACTACTTCCGTAGTATTGTCTCCAATTAATTGTTGTTCCACTATTACTACTACCATCTTTAAAGTGTGGATAATGATTACCCGCAGCGTCATAAGAGTTATAAAATATGTGACCGTTGTGTTGGTTGCTTGAGCCGCTAAATGTTTTAGTTCCAGATATTGTTTGCGTGCCTGTTAATGTTACCGCACCAAGGGAACTTGCTGTTGGAAGCGTTTGGTCTCCTGTGTTTGTGCCTGAGAGGTTAGATGCGGCGATGGTCCCTGCAAAAGTTGCGCTAGAACTATCTAATGAAAGTTCTGTAGTTCCATTAACATCAAACTCGTATTTACCATTAGATGAAGCTATGTTAAAAGTATGAAGAGCGTGAGCAGAAGTGTTTGTGCCGCTTGTGATTGACAATTGTCTTAAACCACCAGATCCTCCTGTAAAATATGTTCCTTCAGAACTTAAATTAGTAGTGATAGACCCTGTAAAAGTTGAGTTTCTACTAGTGTCTATAGTTATAGCTGGAGAGCCGTTTTGCTGTATATATAATTGATCATTGCTATAAGTACCAATATACCCAGTGCTTCCTCCAGCAGCCATTCTTACGTCAGCACCTCCACTTTCTTCAACTTTTATTGTTGCGCTACCTTTTGTAACTGTTAAGTTGCCAGTAGATGTTATAGCACCAGAACTTATTGTTCCAACACTTAAATTTCTACTAAGATCTATAAACTGTGTGTTACCACCGTCGCCTATATACAAACCATTATCACCAGCAGTTGTACTATCAGTTCTAAACTTAAACTCTACTCTATTAGACCAGTTAGTATCGTTGCCAGGAAAACCGTAAGCATGAAAACCACCTTCGGCTGACATTAATATTTGCTCAGTTGTTAGATTAACGTTAGAAGTTATAACACCTCGAGTGTCACCAGCTTGTAACCAAACAGTATCGTCTTGACCTAGAACAACTGTTCTATATTCACTTAGTCTAGCGAGTATAGTGTGTTCGTTTGATCCGTGACCAACTTTTATTAAAGGTACTTCGCTAGCGTATTGACCAGTATCACCTGATGGCTCATAATCAAATAGTATGTAACCACTTGAAGTTCCAAACGTCATTTTACTATTTATAGTTGTAGTAGGTAAAGTTACAGAACCGTTTATGTTAGGGTTTTCTAAGTTTAAAGTTGTATTAGAACCACCCAAAGTAAGTGTTACTGCGCTACCGTCACCTTTTATAGAGCCCGACTGTTCGAATATAATATCTACGCTATTAGTACCATCGCCTATGTATACATCAGCGGAACCATCACCTAGTAGTATATCACCAACAGCGTTAGTGAGCACTAAGTTGTTTCCGTCTTGTGATATCTTACCAGCGTTAGCACCTGCAGTTGTTTTGAACTGTATGTCATTCCCAGCCTCTAGGCTTATGTTATTCAAAAATTTTATCATACTATATTCTTCCTGATATTCGTTTTTTACTAGTGCTAGTCTCTGATCTTGACTCAAAGTGCCTTGATCTTAATTTGCCTGCTTTTGAAAGCGCAACATTCAAATCTTTTATATAACCTATTTCCTCTGCATCGTTGCCATCTACTTTGTAACCAGCCACTAATCTATAAGCATATTTTTGAGCAGATATAGTCATTGTTTTTTGCTCCCAAGCCCCCTGACTAGTACTAGTAAATTGTGATTGGTCTAACCAGCCATATATATTACTATTTTTAGCCGCGGCATCGTTGCTTGTTGAAAATGTTCCTGAATCGTTTAATTCGTGTTTACCTAAATACTTGTTAGATAATTTTTTTGCTATTAAATAAGGCCTTGTGTAATTTGTATTGTCTTCACCTTTAAATTCACCTGTTATAGTGACAGCCGTGTTAGCTGGAACATAAACATGAGATTGTAGTGCTATTGCATTGCCTGTTGCTAAATTAACAAGACCCCATGTTTTACTAGTACTTTTTTGGTACACTAAATTAGCTGCTTCAATTACAGCGTGGCTTCCTTCTTCAAAGTTCCAGTCCATGTATTCGCTGTACATACCAAAACCTGGGTTTCTAGTATAATCAGCTCTAGAATCCCAACCACTATTACCAAAGTAATTGCCAGTATCAACAAGACCAAAGGAGTCTGTATAACCAGCGTAAACACCTGGAATTTGTTTGTAATATTTGTTTTGTATGTATGAATCTACAAAATGCGCGTGACCACCACCCATGCCAACGTATGGTATACTTCTAAAACCATCAATGTGCATTCTTCTAAACTGTGTTCCACCTGATTGGTAGTACATGTAGAGAGGTTTCTGCTCGCTATGTAATATAATGTTGTTGTGAACGTTACATATATTCCTCATGTGGTGAAGCAGAACAGCGTGGTCATCGGATCTTGTTAGGTAGTTGTACCCATACTCAGGCGAATTATACATTGCACCATTATCAAGGTTTGCGTATGCGTTTCTTGTACAATAGTTGTTCATAAACTGCATATCATAGTGCGATGACCATTGCCAGTAGCCGTGATTACCCGCATTAACTGAAATACAGTTTCTCCACATAAAACCTTGGCAGTGTCTAGTGTTCATGCCAGTGTAATTGCTTTTATTATTTGAATCGTGTACTACACAGTTTTCGTATTTACTTTGATAGTCTTCTCTTGAATTTCCTGAAAAATTTCTATAATCACTATTGTAACCAGCAACAAAAACAGCTCCTCTGAAGTAATTATCATTGGTGTTGCCGCCCATTCGCCACCATCTACAATCTTTTAAACCAATTTCTCTCGTACCGGCTCTACCAGAATCGACGTCGTATTCAACAAGGCAATATGCTCTAACATCTGTATCTACACCCTTTATGGTTATTGACCTATTTAATCTTTGAACTAAGCTACCTACTTTTCTTATATTCCCTATAGCTGTATCAAGCGTTAATGTGTTACCGCTTTTAGCAGTAACAATAAATTCGCTATTATAGTTCCAGTTTGTATCAACGTCATTATTCACATCGATATTTATATAATCTCCAACAAGTATATCTGTTGCATCACTTATAGTGATAGTAGCATCGTTTACAGCCGCAGCACTAGTAAGCACATGCGCATTTACTCTAACCTTACGATCTACGGCGTGTTTTTTGTCTAAACCAGTTTCATATACCTCGGTACCACTTGATATGGTACCAGATATACCCACGTTTAAAGTTATAGTGTTGTCACTTATTGCTGTTATAGTTCTGACATTTCTATTGCTACCAGTTCCAAATATAATAGTATATCCCACTCTAAATATGTTGGCGTGGTCAACCACTAAGGATGTTCCACTAGCTGAAGAAACTATTGCTTTTGGGCCTACGAATTTTTTTGTGTAGATTCTATTGTTAGATGCGTCCACATCGTGGACCCAACAGCCTTCATCTTGTTGCTCTTCGGGCCGAGCATTATCTGTGTTATAAATAGCAACCCAATCACCAATACCAAAACCAGTTGTACTATCAACGGTAATGTATTCGTCATTCGGGTTAGCAATAGTGCTAAGCTCTGTGGTCGTAACGCTGTCGTCACCTATAAATTTCCAAGATGAATAACTTATGTTTTCTACCCATATACCGTGTTGGTCAGCGTTGGTGCCTTCGAACTCTAATACTATGTTACTACCAGTTGCTGATAATAAAGCGCCTGACGAACCACCACCCTCAGTGAAATCTTGAGCAGATACACCGTTAGTCTTAGAGTAATCAGTAGAACCGTTACCTTGAACAGTAATTCTACCGTTTATTCTTATTTTACCATTAGTAGCAAAATGTAAACAACCTCTAACTAATATATTGCCGAAACCAGTACCAGCTCTTTGATCAGAGTTAACTGTAACCTTATGCCCTTGGGCAATAGTAAAAGTATCTCCATCAGCTGGAGTTGAACCACCCCAAGTTGACGAAGTTGCCCAATTCCCTGATTGACTACTCGTTAGTGCTGCCATCTAAATCTGATTGTATTTCCGCTAAGTAACTAGTGTTTACTGATATTTCTATTGATAGATTGTCATCACTGTCTACTGTAGCGTTCGGGTTTATAACAACAGGGCACTCGGGGTAATCGTTAGATACCTCGAGTGTCTTATCTGTTTTATTATATTGCAACTTTATTATCATTTAATTTAATTTATTACTATCCTGTTACAAAATAAGATGGGATCGACCCTGCTCTGAATAGTCGGCCATAGTATGTTTTTAAAAAATAAGGGCAGGGGGTATTACCCCCACCCGTGTTATATTGTATCACCCGAGGCGATAAGCCTTTACGCTACGCCCTAGTTAATAACCTTGTGGCAGAACAGTAAGTAATCTTGCGTTGCTGTTGGAGCAACTGCGAAAGTAACAATAACATTGTCAGCGTCCCTAGTTGTATCTACGTGAACCGTAGCATACGTTGCGCCACTACCAGCATTTCCGTAATCAACGACCTCAGCCATAACCTTGACGGTATTCCAGTTGTGGTTCTTAGTGAACTCGGTGGTGGATCCATCACCCGAGATGGTGAACTCAGCAACCCTAGCATTTATAAGTGTTCTAACAGCGGCGGCATCTTGAGCAGCAGCAAGTGTAGTTGCATGATCATCTGTCATCGCGCCCCAAGCACTTGTTGTAGCGGCTGGGACAGATGCATTTGTACCATCAGACGAATTAATCCATAAACTGGTGCCGCTAGCTGTTGCTGAAAGATTAGTTGTTACGTTTGTAACCTTCGCGGTGTTCAACGGAACAGCTTCACTGATGTCTATGCCATCAACGGTTGCGAGGGCAGGTAGAGTTATGTTACCAACAACGTTTAAATTTTTGTTTAAGTTAAAACGGGTGTTAGAATGATCCCAAGTGAAGTTTGGAATAGTTCCAGCACTCCATGCGCCGAAAGTAAGACCAGCTCCATCCGTAGCGGAACTTGTTGTAGCGTTGCTAGCTACTGTTACGTTTAGATCAGCAACCGTTAGCTCTGTGGAGTTTACAGTTGTAGTAGAACCTGCTACCATAAGATCACCACGTACAATTGTTGTAGACGCGATCCCGTTACCAAGGGTTACATCCACTCTGCCGTCAGTGGCATGACCAACCATAGTAAGACCTGGGGCCATAACGTTGGTGGTGTGACCAGATGAAACGTTAAGTGAGAGGTGGCCTAGTTCGTCGTCCTCAGTAACATCCTCAGCACTTGCGACTATTTGAGCATATTGATGCGTGACACCCGCAGAATTATCGTGGAAGAACTCAATAGAGCCGATCTCGTCATCGTCAGCGGCTGAGTTATTTGTATGTTTTTCGAATCTTAAGATAGATCCTGCAGCGTCGTCGTTAGTATTTTTAATTATAACTAGCGGCTTACCGGATGTGGTGTCTTCGAAAGTAAATTGCGGAGCTATGAAAGATGAATTCTCATCCATCTTGACGGAGCCGGTGAACTTGATAGTGTCACCAGCATCGGTACCTATTACAATTTCTTGATTAGCTGCACCTCCAGAAGATTCTAGAGCGGCTAGAGCTGTTAGTAAATGCGCGTTAGATACATTTGATACATCTGTATTACCAGCTAAAGCCGTAGTAGAGGTTGTACCTAAGCTAGGTAGAGTAAATACCGTTTTCTGAGAACTTGTAACGTGACCTTTTGAACTAGATCCTAAAGCTGTGAAAGGTGTTAAAGTACCACCGAAAGCTAAAGTGGTTGAAGCATTGGATGCGTCTGTTCTAGTTACATCAGAGTGATCTAACGTTATTGTTTCGTTAGTACCTTGATTTGTAGTAAATGCACCGTTTGCCCCTGCAGTGGTGTTTATCTCTAAGTCACTACCCCCAGCTATTGTTATTGTAGCATCACCAACAGTTATGGTGTTTGAACCAGCATCTGTTAACCTACCTTGTGCATCTACTGTAAAATTTGGTATAGAAGTGCTAGACCCATATATCCCAGCGGTTACAGCGGTATCATCTAGATCAATTTCTAGAGTTGAGCCAGAAGCTGTTGTTGAAATACCAGTATCACCTGATATTGTAAAAGATACAGCACCAGCGTTATCTGTTAAAGTCCCACTATCAGATACTAAAGAAACCGAAGATATATCACCTGATCCATCAAGCGTTATCCAAGTAGTCCCACCCCAAACCAAGAAAGTGGTCGTCATGCTGTTGTAGTACATCTGACCAGCGCCAGCAGTACCTAGGTAGCTAGCATGTGCTGAGTTACCTAAATTTGTTTGATCCGTAGTCGTGATGACGTACGGTTTTGCGTTTTGTATCTGAAGACCGCCTAGGTCTATGTTAGATAAATATTTTAAGGCCATGAGTTTTAGTTTTAGTTTAGATAAGCAATGCCATTGAAGGAGGCTTCAAAGGAGACCGCTAGGGTGTTGTTATTTATGTATGTTACTTCACCTATTACTTGAGCACTAGTTGCAGCCGTTGTTACGGTTACTGAAGGTCTCTTTCCTAGGTTGTGGTGGATTGTCCAGGAGCTTGCTGCACTGTTTTGTGTGTGGACGTATGTTTTGTCTTTGCTATCTATTGGGGGGAAGGCCATGCCATAAGACGCACCACTCTCTAAAGCGCCGTTTCCTCCTAGGCTAGTAAGGCCTACGTTATAAAACGTTGGATCTGTGCTATCTTCCACGAGTGAATCTACTGTATACTCACAAAAGATATTAGGGTTGCTTAGGTTGGATATAATGACTGTCCCGGTGCCTAGATGAGCAAGTAGCTCTGCAGAATTTTGGTCTGTTGCGCTGTGTTTGCTGAGCATGAGCGTTGTAATGTCAGTCATAGTAGTTGCATCCCCAGATCCAGCGGCAAAGCTAATAGTGCCCTTGCTGCGGCCATCTGTTAAATCCGTCTGAAACATTACGTTATGTTGACGTGCAATACCAATGGAACCGGCTTTATTAAAAAAATTAGCAATAGAAGATACAGGGAAGTTTTTAGTATCACCGGTAGTGACATCGGTACCCAAGAGCTTGTCTTGGCCGTTCACGTCATTATCAAGTGGGTATTGATTTATTCTAGCCATTTACTTTATTTTTTTACAGCACTACCGTAGAAGTAGCCGAAGATGCTTATTACAATACCTTCACAGATACCAATCAAGTGGATCCATATTTCTTTGTTCTCCTCGGGTATATCCATAGTTACGATTGCCCATACTATAAACACGAACGTTCCTAGGCCTACTAAACCAGTCAGGTTGAACATAAAGTCAAACCTCCCTGCCTTGGCAATATCCGCTTCACGCTTCCTTGCGCTATCTCGATCTGCCGTTTCTAGTGCATAGAGCTCGGTGATTTTATCGTGGATGATTGCCTTGTCTTCAGGAGTGACCTCAGAGTCCGGTATTTTATCTACCATGCGCTTTACTACACCAAGTACGCCTTGATCAGGTAGCAGATCCCCAACTAATTCAAGAGCTGCGGGCACTTTCGAAATAACGAACTTGCCTAATGCTGTTTCTTTGAATTTTTTTTTGTTATCAGTCATAACTTCGTTTATTGTCTTTCAGCATCTTATCGATAGCTGTACTATATACTTTTTCTGTGTAGGTTTTGGGATCGGAAAATTTGCTCCTATGTGATACTGGTAGCTGCTCGTCACCCAATAAGATCTTATACAGACGCGTTATCATTGTCTTCCCTTTGCGGGACACCTGAAAAATCGCGTACTTTCTCGTAGTGTGATTACGATGTCTCCAGACATCTATCCACCCTTCGCGGCGCAAGCGGTCCCATCGAACGTGATCCCACGGATAGGTTATAATACCCTCGTCAAAATCCTCTCTTCGGAACCGCCCCCTGCAATCCAAGTATATAAGCAACTCAATATCAGCTGTTTGTATGTCATATGTCTTTCTAGCCCACCCTCGAACAACTCTCCAGTACATAAATACCTTGGAATCTCGGATATCCTCATATGAAAGATGTCTCATTCTACAATTACTATATCGCCTGCTTTTAGCACAAAATAACGTCTTTGGCTATTTATGTCAATGCTATGTCCCGCGTGGGCATCATAATATACAACGTCTCCATCTTTTATACCCTCAGCTAGCTTACCCGCGGATATAACTTTACCCTTCGAATAGCGGTTGTTTTCGTCGTGATTATCAATGAGCTCTAATCCCCCAACAACCTTACGTTCTTGTTTGATTTTTTCTACAATTAAGTAGTAGTTAATAGCCTTCATTCTTCCAAGCGTGTATTAGAGATTACACAATCTGCAGATATGATGGTACTAACTACACTGACCGCGTTTTTAAGTGCTGTTTTTGTAACAAGAACTGGGTCAATGATACCAGCCCGGATCATATTAACTTCTTTGCCAGTGGTAGCATCAATACCCCACCCCCTGTTGCGAAACTTGCCGGGTATTTCCAACAACGCATTCTCCAAGACTACCTCAAACGGGGCAATAATTGCTTCCAGTAACATAGTCTCCCCTAGTGAGCTAGGTGTTATGCGTTCGGCCGCATTGCGCAGTGCAACACCACCGCCGGGAACAATACCTTCCTTGAGCGCTGCTTTTGTAGCATATACCGCATCCTCCACTCGGTCGTACTTTTCTTTCAACTCTAGTTTGGATCCGGCACCTACTTTTACAACCCCTACTTTTCCCGCTAGCATAGCTAAACGTTGTTCTAGCTTCTTAGCCATAAATGGGTTAGTTTCTGCCGCGAGCTTCTTACTAGCAATATCAATGCGCTCCTTTGCTGGGTCAGGGATACTACCTACCGTGATTACTGTGTTCTTGTGGTTCGTAACCGCCATAGAACACTCACCTAACACCGCTGGGTCTAACATATCCATATCATCTCCCAGCTCCTCGTCCATAATAGTGGCACCTGTAATAGCCGCTAGATCCTCCATAGCGTCTCTCTTAGTGGGCCCAAATCCGGGAGGGTCTATAATATTAACCTTTAAGTTACCCTTTACCTTATTCATAAGCAAGGTAGCAAATGGTTGCGGCTCCATGTCCGCTACTATAAGTAGGGAACGCTTGTTTTTGATAACATACTCTAGCACGCTCTGAATACGGCGCACGTTAGGTATTGGGGACGCCACGATAAGTACATGTGGATTCTCCAGCTCCGCTAGCTCTTTTTCCTTATCCGTATGTAGATGCGGGGATTTAATACCTGAATCGATCTGCACGCCATCTACGATGTCTATATATGTCTCCTCAGTGTCAGACTCCTCTAAAAGTACCGCTCCGTTCTTACCTACTGCGGTAAAGGCTTCTGCGATAAGCTTACCTAGTTTCGGGTCGTTGTTGCAGGAAATAGTGGCTACGTTAGTTAGCATATCCCCGTCTACCTCAACCGTAATACTATCTAGATACTTTAATACCTTAGCTAAAGCGGTGTGGATACCGTCTTTAATCTGGCGCGGGGTCTCTTCATGAGTTCCCCCTTTGATCTCTAGATATGCGGATATCAGCAATGCCTGTGCGAGGATGGTAGCTGTTGTAGTACCGTCCCCCGCTTCTTTTACTGTTTTCCGCGCCGCTTCTTTAATTAGGGTGGCTCCTATATTCTGGACCGGATCATGTAAGACTACAGCTTCTGCGACTGTTACACCGTCTTTTGTAATCACCGGCCGCCCCAACGCGTCTTCAAATATTACGCATTTTCCTGAGGCTCCCAAGGTGGACCTTACGGCCTTAGCTAATGTATTAACTCCTTGAGCAATTTTGTCTACAGCATCATTGCCAAAGGATAAGTCCTTGACAATTTCACTGGGGTTATGATATTCCATTTAATTTAATTTGATTGTGGTTGTGGTTGTGGTTGTGGTTGTGGTTTACTTGAATGTCTTTACGACTACCGGGGCTTGCGCCGCTCTAATACGCTGCTGGTAATGGTCGATGCTAGAATCTATAGCTGCCTCACACTCTTCAATAGTGGCCCTGCGTGTCATAGCCTCCCAGATACCTTCCTGCGTTTCGATCTCCGCCTGATAGTAATCATTATGGAGTAATACGATCCGCCAGTTTTCTTTGTTGGCATAGATAGCCCAACTCTCTTTGGTGGCCTCGGTGGGTTGCTCGGCATTGTTGTACGTTTGCGTACGGTAAAATATACTTGTCATGATTGGTTGTTTTGGTATTAATAAAAAGTTTAGTTGGTTAATGTCTTGTTATATGCTTCGACACCCATTAGGATATGTCTATGAGCATCTTTCCGTGGAAGTTCTGTGGTTAATAGAACACTACCGATGCTAAATTTAAAGGCTCCAGCGTAAACACCGTCGAGGGTGGGGGAGTACGAGATGTATGCAGTACCTGTTATCATCTGCCATATGCCTGCGACAACCATAAGCTTGTGCACGTCGCGTAAGACCTTAGCCTGCTTAAAATGTTCGTAGGCCTCATGGGAACGTGGATTCGGTGAAAGGATCATAGCCACCATCCCCGCATCCGCAAGAGAGAGCTCAGACCCATCTATATATATAGCGTCACCGACGACTAACATCTCCCTCTGTCCAAACGACGTTAAAGTGGCAGCTATAAGCGCAAGGGTGGTTAATAGGGTCTTCATCCTCATGGTACAGTAGTTAACATGTAAGAGTAATCCCCCGCCACTCTTACTTAAGCGGTATGTTGTAAAAGTTCAAATTTTCGTTTTTGGGCACCTGCTAGTATAATCACCTATACCCGGACGGTTGTTAAGTACCTGATACTAACCAACACGGTAACGCCGGCCACCCTCCTTCTTAGTACCCTGGCCCTCATTGCCACGGTTACTAGCCATAGGAACACACTTCCCACGCTTATGATCATAGTCATAACCCTTAGGACATTTCTTGCGCTGAGCCTCAGCCTTCTTAGCACGACGAGCCGGAGTCATCGCATAAGCCTTATCTCTAGCCGCCTTGTCTCTCGCAGCCTTCGCAGATAACTTCTGCTTAGGTCCGCCCTTTCTCCTTGGTTTTGCCATACTTTCTCTTATCTAATAATTTAATGGTCACAACAAATGTAACACCTCCAAAAACAGTAGCCCCCAAATCCTGAACATCAAACCCAGAACCAGGACGGTAAATGTCAATAGTCTCCTTAGCAACACCGGCCAACAAACTAACAACAACCCCAGACCACCGCGCAGCAACCTTATCACCAGTTACCCTATATACCAACTCATAACCACACGCAGCAGCAGTAACCCCCGCAACATAATGCAACCGCTTATCCAAAGCAACCTGAGCCTCAGCCATCCCAAACATGGAAATAATAATTATAAATAATATACCCCGCATATAAGAACCACTGTAAAACGTTAAAAGCACCCGACAAAGCATATCTCCATCAAACACCTAGATACCACATCCTCCAATAACCGAAAACAAACCGAAACAAACAGAGGAAGTTCTACTTCCATCAATCCCGGTCATACATACATCGATCATTAAATGATATTAATATCACACGCAAAACACACACAGTTAAACCTTTCTGAAAAAAAAGGGTTACAAATATATAACCAGGGGGCTGCACCTTATTAAACTTCAATAGCCACCACTTTGGAAAGTCGTTTTATTTGACCCACCCCCCTACTCAATTTCTGAGTTCCTTCAGGGGTTTTTACGTTCACGTATTGATTGGGTGTCTGTCTTGGTAGTTACGGTGGAATGTTTGGGGTTTTTGTTCTGGGTACTGGGTACTGCTGGTACTGGTACCGCTGCTATACTATACATATATACATACCTCTCTGCTCTGGTCATGGTCATGGTCATGGTCATGGTCTCGGTCTGGTTGCGGTCGCGGTCGCGGTCACGGTCACTCGGATCTGTGTTGCATACTGTTGTTGCTTCGCTTCGCTCGCACCTGCTATACTATACATATATACATACGTATGTGTATGGTCACGGACACGGTCACGGTCACGGATACGGATACGGTTGCGGATACGGTTGCGGTCGCGGTCGTGCGGATACGGTCACGGGTACGGTCACGGGTACGGGTACGGGTACGGTCACGGGTACGGTCACGGGTACGGTCACGGTCTATTTGCCTCGGGGTGCCGCGAAACTGGATGTTTTAGTGTTATTCGCTAGTCGTTGCTATACAACACTGCTACGTGGTGACTTGGATATACTATTTGAATACTAACTAATACTACTACTATGTTTACTGAAAAAGAACTTGAATCGGATTGTTGTGGCGCTGCCCCAGCATGGCAGGAGTCAGACCTGTGCTCTAGATGTTTAGAACATGCAGATATGATTGAGGCCGAAGACTAATCCAAAATGCTATACAATATCACTACGTCGGTGATTGGATA
>Ga0209362_1001669_pt1 | contig 17354 bp, 18 predicted proteins | sample SaaInlV_165m_DNA_FD_184680 | JGI IMG/M metagenome (GOLD analysis project Ga0209362, IMG submission 184680) | Marine microbial communities from expanding oxygen minimum zones in the Saanich Inlet - Saanich Inlet SI037_S3LV_110m_DNA (SPAdes)... | ecosystem: Environmental > Aquatic > Marine >...
CAAAGTATCTTTTGCAGCTGATGGAAATGCGACGGATGTAGGAGATTTAACAATATCAGTCCATCAACGAGCTGGTTCATCTTCAACTACTTATGGATATACTTGTGGAGGTGTTGGTGGTAATGATACTATAGAAAAGCATAGTTTTAGTTCAGACGGAAATGCGACAGATGTTGGAAATCTTTCATATGGTCAAATCGCCCCAGCAGGCTGTCAAGTATAAAAGAAGTCAAAATGACAGTATAAATATTATAAATAAACTAAAAGGGAACAGAGTATGGCATATATAGGAAGAGGACTTGACATTGGAGAGTTTGCAAAAACTTCCATTACTACAGGGAACGGAGTTTTAACTGCGTTCAATGTATTGAAATGGAATGTTTCTCAGAATAGCCTCTTGGTTGTTTATGGTGGTGTCATACAGGAACCCGGAGTATCATATACAGTATCAAGTACAACAATCACATTTACATCAGCACCCGCAAGTGGAACAACTCTATATATTATATATCTAGGAAAAGAACTAACATCAATAGCAAATCCAACAACTGCTGACGTAAATACTTTAATAGCTGCATCGGGTCATGCATCAGTAGATGATGCGGCAGCACTTGCACTAGCACTAGGATAAGGGAGATATAATGGCAAACACTTTTAAATTAAATACAAAAGCTGGTGGTGCAGTTGCAGCGAATACTGATATAACTGTATTGACAGCAACAACGACAACAATTCTTATTGGATTAACAATTTCAAATAAAGTTAGTAATGCAATAACAGTTGATGTTAAGTTGGAAAGTAGTACTTCAGGAAATGCAAACGTAAACATCGGACAAAATTTACCAATCCCATCTGGAAGTTCTCTGGATGCACTAGCTGGAAAAGTTGTTATGAATACAGGTGACATATTAAAAGTCCAGAGTGATACAGCAAATTCAGCAGATGTTGTGCTGAGTATAATGGAGATTACCTGATGGCAGGATATTTAGGAAATAAACCAGTTGATAAATATGTGAGTCTTGAAACTCAACATTTTAATGTTACTGCAACAGCTACTTACACATTAATTAATTCAGTAACGAACGCAGATGAAATATCGTTATTTATTAATAACGTACATCAGGAATCTGGCGGGAGTTATGCTTATACTGCAGCTGGGACAACTTTAACTCTTAGTGCAGCTACTGCCGCTACGGATACGATGTACTGTGTTTATTTAGGTAGATCAGTAGGGACTATTTCACCTCCAGATGGTTCAGTATCAGATGTTAAGATTACTAATATGTCTGCTAGTAAATTAACAGGTACGATAGCTGGTGCTAGATTGCCAGACCCTTTACCAGCTATTAGTGGAGCTGCATTAACTGGTGTCGAATCTGCTGTTAAATCTGCATCGGATCCTACAATAACATCTAATAGAACTTTAGGAACTGAATGGATTAATACAACTTCAGGTGAAGTTTATATTTGTACTACAGCTACTACAGATCAAAATGTCTGGACTAATGTAGGTGATGGTACGGGAACAATACAACCAAACGATCCTCCATCTAATCCTACAGATGATTTTCCAGATTTGACAGAGAGTACAACTACTGCTCATACATTTAGTGGTGCTACTGATGCTGATGGAACTGTAACACATTATAAAGTTGATAATATATCTAATAGTTCATTATTAGCAGTTACTACAGCAGAAGTAGCTGCTGGAACAGCACATTCATTTATAACCCAGGCAGTTAGTGCCAATACAAATGTTACTTTTAGAGTACGAGCAAAAGATAATCTTGGTGCTTATAGTTCTGGTATAACTGTAACTACAGCAATTGCAAATACATATACATCACATTTTTTAGTAGTAGCTGGTGGTGGTTCAGGTGGTGGTGGACAGGCTGGTGGCGCAATGTCATGTGGTGCAGGTGCAGGAGGAGTGAGAACTTCTTGGGCAGGTGGATCAGGTGGTGGTGGTGCTTCTGAATCACAAATAATTATATCACCAGGTACTGTTTATACAATTAGTGTTGGAGCTGGTGCAACAGGTGTTAGTAGTACTACTTTTGTTAATGGAGTAGATTCATTTATTTCTGGAACTGGACTTACTACAAAAACCTCTCTTGGTGGTGGATATGGTGCTGTCAATAAAGCTGGTGGTAATGGAGGTTCGGGTGGTGGAGGCTCTGGTTCTGGTCAAGGTGAAACTGGACAAGGATATGATGGAGCTAATGATTCTGGTTGGCCTTTAGGTGGTGGAGGAGGAGCAGGAGGACTTGGTAAGGCAAGTCCTGGCACGAGTACAACAGCAGGAGAAGGTGGAGTTGGTAAACAAATAAATATTGACACTAATAATTGGTACTGGGGAGGTGGCGGTGGAGGTGGCCTTCATGGTGGTGGTTCTGCTGGACCCGGTGGACTAGGTGGAGGTGGAGGTGGCTCTGCTTATTGTAATTCAGGACAGACAGTTGGTGCCGGTGGTGGTTCTGCTATTAATTCAGGAGCAGCTGGACTTTGTAATACAAGTGGAGCTCCGGGTGGTACAGGTGGTACAAATTCTGGTGGGGGTGGTGGAGGAGCAAATGATTCTGCTAGTAGAGGTACACATGGTGGTTCTGGTATTATTATTTTAAGAATGGCTACTTCAGATTATTCTGGAACTCATACTGGTAATGAAACTCCAACTACTAGTGGTTCAGATACAATAGTAACATGGAAGGGTGTTGGAACATATACGGGTTAGGAGAAATTAATGGCACATTTTGCAGAATTAGATACGACAAATATAGTTAAACGAGTTGTTGTTGTTGCCAATCATGTTATAGCTGACAGCGATGGTAATGATGACGAACAAAAAGGTGTTGATTATTTAAAAGATATTTTTGGTGGTGGTTGGTGGAGGCAAACATCTTATAATGGAACATTCAGAAAAAATTATGCAGGAGAAGGTATGATGTATGATGGTGGTAGAGATGCGTTTAGAGAAATTAAATCTCCTTTTCCATCTTGGGTATTTGATGAGGATACTTGTTTATGGGATGCACCAGTTGAACGACCAGATATTTTACCAGATGGAAAACCTTTATATTGGGATGAACCAACGACTAGTTGGAAGGAACAATAAAATAATTGGAAGGAACAATGAAAGTAGTTGATAATGTTTTACCAGAAGATGTATTTTTACCTATACAAGATGGTTTAATGAGTAATAGTTTTCCTTGGTTTTATAATAATCAAACTGTTTATGATACAATATCAGAAAAACATGATTATCAATTAACACATAATTTTTATACTTTAAATGAGCAATTTGGTAGTGGAATATATAGTTCATTTTTTGAAAAGATTGAACCAATTATAAAAGAGTTAAATTGTTTTTGTTTGTTACGAGTAAAAGCAAATTTAAGAACTATATATGACGGTCCACAAAATAAACAAAGTATTTATTATCATAAGGACTATGAAGTTGATTGTACCACAGCAATTTTTTATATGACTACTAATAATGGTTATACAATTTTTAAAGACACGGGAGAAAAAGTAGACTGTGTTGCTAATAGGTTAGTAATATTTGATAGTAATTTAGAACATGCAGGAATAAGTTCTAATGATTCAAAACAACGCATTGTTATTAATTTTAATTATATAGAAAAGACTTAGCAGGAGATATAAATGGCAATCAGTAAAATAAAATCAGATTCAATAGATACAGTAGATGCAACTAAACTAACTGGTACAATTGCTGTTGGTAGGTTAGATAATGCTCCTGCAACTGACCTATCCAAATTAGAATACAACCAAGCCATACTTGCATTTAAAGTAGCATCAGCCAATCAGTTAGCTAAGTTCTCTATGGTAGATCAAGTAATTGATGAGTACCAAGACGCAACTGGGATAGATGCTGGTGCTTCTACTAATGAATTAGCTGGTGGGGCTACTACTGCTAAGTATTATGAAGGTGGTTCAACAGTTACTCCTACCGTTGTTCAAGATGCTGATGCTACTGGAGTAGATGGAGATTATACTTGGTATAAATGGACTGATACAGGTTCTACTGGTTCTTTTAGTATCAATGCCGCACAAACAATTGAATATCTTATTGTCGCAGGGGGTGGTTCGGGTGGCCGTGGAAATTCTGGAGGTGGTGGGGCGGGTGGATTGATAGCAACTACAGGAGTAAGTTATCCATCAGGAACACCAACTTGGACAGTAACAGTTGGTGCTGGTGGTACAGGGCCATCTGGAACTTCACAGGGAGTTAATGGTTCTAATTCTATTTTATCTGGTACTGGTCTTTCTACTCAAACCGCAATAGGGGGTGGAGGTGGCGGAACGCAGGGAGGAGGAAGTCCTGGCGGTTCTGGAGGAGGAAATGCTCACGGAGCTGCTGGTGCAGCTGCAACACCAGCCGCAGGAACTGCTGGACAGGGAAATGATGGTGGTGGTTCATCTGGTTCTGCTCCTCAATATGGTGGTGGAGCAGGAGGTGGAGCAGGGGCTGCAGGTGGTGCAGGAACAGCAAGTAATGGTGGAGATGGAGGGATAGGTTTACAAAACGATATTACTGGAACAAATTTATATTATGCAGGTGGTGGAGGAGGAAGTACAAACTATTCTACAGCGGCCGCAGGAGCAGGTGGGAATGGGGGCGGTGGTCAGGGGGCTGGTAATGACGGTCTTATCACACTGGCACAAGCAGATGGTGATGACAATACTGGTGGTGGTGGAGGTTCAATTTATATATCACTTTCACGAACAGGTTCGGGTGGCTCAGGTGTTGTTATTATCCGTAGACTAACTTCAATAGAATCATCTGGTGGAAACCTAACTCTCCAATCTGTAGCAACAACCGCAGAGTCAGCACCTACTACGGCTAATCTAGTAGTGTTAATCGAAGATAGCGGTTCTGGTACAGCAGACTTAGCCTCTGATATAAAAGCTAAAGTAAGTAGAGATGGTTCTGCATTTACTGGATATGTAACATTTACAGATGAAGGTAACTGGGGGACTGATAAGAGAATCTTACGGTCTAACGATATTGACCTTACTGGAGTTACTTCTGGTACATCTATGAAATATAAAATCGAAACATTTAATCAGAGTGCAGGAGTTAAGGAAACTAGAATACACGCAACTTCACTAGCTTGGGCATAGGAGATATAAATGGCAATACAAAAAATAGTAGATTCTATGAGAACGACAACAGGGTTAGATGCAGCTAAACTAACTGGTACGGTAGCATCCGCACGAATGGGTAGCGGTACTGCTAGTTCAAGCACCGTACTCTATGGTGACGGAACATATAAAGCTGAACCAGTAACTGATACTACAAGTATCAAGAACGATATTTCCTTACTTGCACTTCAGACCGCTATTAATGGGAATATGACGGCATTTGGATTAAAGAATAGTTTCATTGAGCAATTTGAGAATAGTACCTATATTGCCAATCTAAGTACGGTTGGCAGGGATACAACTAGTGAGTATGTGAGCAGTATTTATACTAGTACCACAACAACTACTCCTTCAACATCAAGTGATTGGTCAGGAAATACTGGAAATGCAACCTTCACATCTGGTGGTGTTGCGTGGAATGTGAGTGATGATGCAGTTCGATCTTCTGCGGCTCTTTCTGGTGATTTTACGCTTAATTTTACTGGAGCCACAGTTTCCAGTGGTGGAGTCCCTGCCGTTTACCCCACATCAGAAGATGCTACATTCGATCAAGACCACGAATATGGGGATATGCACTTGATGACTAATTCCTATTGGTTGCAGATGGCGGAGGGTAGAGGCCCAGCGGCATATGCGGCAGAAGGAATTTGGCACGGATCAACAACCCCAGTTGCTTTAGCTATGACCACATTAAACACTGATGGAATAGTTGGGAAATTCGTGAGAACAGGAACAGAGTTAGCAATTTATATAGATACTGTTCTTAAACATACTTTTACAGGAGTGACTACCACTGATATGCGAGCTTGTTTTGCTGGCACTGGAGCGACTCCTCGATCGGTATACACAGGAATAAGTTGGGACACAAGCTCAACATCAACCAACGCAACTGGTTCCTTCACATCGACTGTAGTCGTTCCTCAAGACACAGTCAATAAATCATCAGTAGGTTTGGTTGTTCTATACAAAGATAATGCAGGAACTAATACCTTAAACACAGATATTGTTGCAAAGGTGAGAGCTAATACAGGACAGGCTTATCAAACTTTAGTATTAGCAGGGGCAGGAACATACTCAGATTCATTGAAAATAGCAATCGCCCCAGCCATAGCAGTTACAGCAGGGCAAGCATTATCATATGAGATTAGTTTTGCTAACCAAGCATCAGGAACAAAAGAAGCTCGCATCTATGGTGTGGCGATGACTTATTAGGAGATATAAATGGGATATATAGGAAACGAACCAACTACAGGACATTTTCCAGTTCAGACAAATCTTGTCGGACCGGGTCCCACTTATACATTAACTCAAGCTCCGGCAAATGCTGGTGCAATTGAAGTAAGTGTTGCGGGTGTTTTACAACCAACAACTGCTTATTCAGTAAGTGGTACAACTCTTACTATGGCAGGAGTTGCTACTGGCATTCCTATATTCATAAGACATCTTGGAGAAACTCTTAGTATACCAGTTCCGGGAGATGGAACTGTTACAGATGCTAAGATTATTGGAATGGCTGCAAGTAAATTAACAGGTACGATAGCTGGTGCTAGATTGCCAGACCCTTTACCAGCTATTAGTGGAGCCTCTTTAACTGGTATTATACCTGCCGATGCTTCAGTTGATGGTACAAAGATTGCTATGGGTTCTGATGCAACAGGTGATGTTCTTTATTATAACGGAACAAATTATGTAAGATTAGCAAAGGCATCTGATGGTGATTTACTAACACTTGCTAGTGGTCTTCCAGCTTGGGTAGCAACATCAACTAGTGGTATAGGACTTTTAGATGGAACAAATACATGGACTAAAGGACAGCGGGGAGAAATTACTCCTCTTGTAGATGCTGCAAATATTGCAACTGATTTTAATGATTCTAATCATTTTTCAGTAACATTAACTGCTAACAGAATTTTAGATAATCCAACCAATCTTTCACCCGGTCAATCGGGATCAATTTTTATTACTCAAGATGCAACAGGAGGACAAACACTTTCCTATGGTACTTATTGGATGTGGGCAGGCGGAGGAGCACCTAGTTTAAGTACAGGCGCTTTACTTGTTGATCGCTTAGATTATATTGTTATGTCAACTAGTTCAATTCATGGGGTTTTATCATTAGAAATTAAGGTGTAATTATGAGTGTATTAAATTCTGAATCAATTTTAGCTGGTTCTTCGGGAGGAGGTTCTGATTGTGGTGATCCTGCTATGGGTCCAACCTCTGGGCCAAGTTGGGGTCCTCGGGGTCTTGCGATTGGTGGAGGACAAGGTCAGTCAAGAACAAATTATATAGGATATTTCGATCATAGTACTTCTAGTAGTTTAGCAAGCTGGGGTGCTACTATTATATCTGGAAATGGTGGTGGTAATGGCGGTGTTTCAAATGGAACGAGAGGAATTTATGGTGGCCGTACAGGTGATCCTCCTTGGACAAATTTTCCTACTTTAGAATATGTTACTGTTGCAACAACTGGAACAGTTACTGCGTTTGGAACGGGTTATTCAGCTGGAGGACATCATTCTTCTCAAGGTGCAAGTAATGGTACAGTTGGGATATGGAACAATCCTTTAAATAAAGTTGATTATGTTACTATAGCTACAACGTCAAACGCTCTGGCATGGGGAACAAATATTTTTGGTACTAACAACGCGTCCGGACCTTTAATGTCAAATAATATTAGGGCAATACACGGAGCAACAAGTGGTTATACAAATACCACTATTGAGTTTGTAACAATTTGTACTCCAGCGACTGCATTATCTTTTGGTAATATGTCAACTGGAAGAGATAATGGTAATTCTGTTGCTAATGATAGTATAGGAATGTTCATTGCCGGTACAACTGGTTTTGATTGTCATGGCGGTGGCAATCCATGGAAATCAAATGTTATAGATAAGATTACACCGATGACTGCGGGTAATGCACAATCCCATGGTAATTTAATTACTGGTGTATCTAGTTTTGGAGTTTCAACTAATGGAACATACGCTGTAAAAATCGCAGGTAATACAGAAAATTCTTGTGATTGTAATTGTAATACAGCTTCAATGGAACAATGGTCAATGGCTAACGGCGGAACAGCATCTGCGTTTGGTTCATATGCTCCACAGACAGCAAATGGTACTGGTTCTTTTTCGGGGAGTACTTAATAATATTATTATAAATAATGATAGAGAGGTTTAATGGATAAAAATAATGAATTGACAATTTCTGAATCTGTTATAAGTGGTTTGATGCCTAGTCATAGTCTTGGTAAAGAAGCAGTTAAAAAGATTTGTGATAGATTACCAGATTTATATAAAGGTACATTAGCAGTCGGTAGGCAAAATAGTCAGACAACATCTACATTACAAACAATGACCATGTTGTCGGACAGTCCATACAGACAGCTTAAACAATGTTTAGTACAAATTGAAACAAAACGAAACGCTTTACTTGAGTTACATTTTAAAACTAAAAAACAAAAAATTGAAATAGAGAGATGGGAAGAAAGCGATGATAAACTAGATCATGTAAAAGCAGAGGAAACTAGATGTGCAATAATTAATATGCAATCAGCTGCAGAGAATACAATGAAAGAGATTGGAATATATCAAGATATATACGATCAAATTTGTGAATCACATAATATACCAAAAGATTGGGATGAAGAAGATTTTGAAGCTTCAGAAATTCATCATGCAATACGAATGGGGTTCAGACAGGCGATACAAAATTTGTTGTCCTCTAATATGATTGCTATATCGACTGCTGAGTATTGGGAACAATTTGGTATTCACCCAATGATAGGTGAAAGATTGACACGACAATATATGGATAGTATAAAAAAAGAATTAGATGAAGATAATTTTCCAAGCGTTCAAAGTATGCATAATTTTTTAGATAGTATGGTAGAAACATTTCAAAACGAACATAAGCATACGCTGAAACGTATTGGTGTTGATGCAATTATTAATCATCAATATATTTATAAAAAGAAAGAAAAGGGGAAATAATAATTATGTGGGCCTTAATAAAAAATAATAAAGTGGATAAAATTTTTTCTAATCCCGAACCCTTTATTGATGATTCTGGTATTCAACATCCTAAGGATATTTTTACGAAATGGTCATCAGTTGAATTAAAGAATATTGATCTGTTGCCTTATACAGAAGCAGAATATGATATACGATATTATAATAAAACATCAGTTACTTATGTAGTTAGTGAGAATGATGTAGAAGGAACACCTGTTATTGAAGAAAAGGATCTTGCTCTTTTGAAAGAGGAAATGTTAGCTGCTGTATTTCAAAGAGTAGAAGAACTTTTAAACAAATATGATTGGATGACAAATCGTGAAGTTGAGGGTGGTACTCCTATGCCAGATAATATTAAAACTTATCGTGCTAATTTGAGAGCAGAAAATAATACAAAAGAAATTGAAATTAATAATATAACAACTATGGATGATTTCATTGCTTACGACATAACATATAAAACTGTTATTTAACGAGGAGATAAGAGATGGCAGTTGTAATAGATGGAGATGGCACAATAACAGGTGCTACTGTAAATTGGATTAATCTAGGTACAGATTCTATTGTTGAAGGTGATATCGCAGCAGATGCGATTACTGCTACTGAACTAAAGGATAGTGCTGTTACTACTGCAAAGCTGGCTGACAATTCGGTTAACGGTACAAAATTAGATATTACGTTGGTTAAGGGAGATGTACTTTATGCTAGTGATGCAAACACATTAAATAAGTTACCAAAGGGTACTCAGGGACAAGTCTTGACTATGGGTGCTAATAATGTACCAGAATGGACTACAGCAGTAACTGCTAAAAATCAATGGGAATGGGTTGAAACGCATACAGTCACTTCATCTTCAGGAAGTTATATTAATATGCTTCAGAATAATGTTGACCTAGGATATGATTATATGCTTACATGGAGAGATATTCGACAAGGCAGTGACTTGGAACTTAAAATGAATATTATGACAGGAGCAACTCCTACCGCACTTACGTCTGGTTATTTAGGAACAACTCATTTTGCATATAATACAACCCATACAGCTATTCGTGAAATTACATCTTATATAAATTTATCACATACTAATACATTTACAGGTGCTGAGGCAGGAGATGCTCATTTTGGTGAGTTTACATTTATTGATCCTGCGAGAGCATATAATAAATCAATGTTTGGTACTAGTGGTCAACATAATGTTAATATGGGAGAAGTTTATACTTCGCATCACCATTGTTGGTGCAACAATATAGAACCAATGACAGGAATACGAATTGGTGATGGCTCTAATGCTTTTAGAGAACCTGAACAATATAATAGTGGTACAAATAGTCCAAAATTTATTATCTATAGAAGAAAAATTAGTTAATTAAACTGTATAAATATAAGAAAGAAACATTGGAGATAAACGAATGCCTCAGATAGATTTAGATGGACTCAATTCAAGATTATATATTAATGAATTGAGAAGTCAATCTACTACAACTATTATAATACCCGCGTCTACTACTTTAACTGTTGATACTATAGCACTTACTAATGTAAAGGGTAATATTACAATACCAACAGGTCATAGTTTAAGTGTTGTTGATGCTGCTGGATTAACTGTTGGTGGTGCTGCTCTGGCCAAAGCGGGTGGTGCGAAGGATTGGGAAAATAAAAGTGCTCATTTTACAGCAGAGGTAGGAAAGTCATATATGGTTGATACAACTAGTGCTGTAGTTCAAGCAACATTACCAGTCAGTCCTAATTATGGAGATACAGTTATTTTTTTAGATATGGCAGGAACTTTTGATACAAATGCTTGTCGTGTGTTAGGTAATGGAGAAAAAATACAGAGAACGGCAAGTCAAGATGTGGATCTTGATGAGGAAGATGCTTATGTAGAATTTGTTTATAGTGGCGGTACAAACGGATGGTTGATTGGTACTCATACTACGGTATAATTTAAAAGGAAAAATTAAATGGCATATATTGGTCGAGGAATACAATGGGGTGAATTTGCAAAGCAAAGCATCGGTACAGGTGTTAATACTCCACTCTTTGATGGTTCTGAAACAGGTCCTTGGGCTTTGGATTTCTCGTCTAATGAAAATAGTTTATTAGTTGTATTGGATGGTCAAATTCAAGAACCGGGTGTTGATTTTACTGTAGCCACTGGAACGACGAATTTTAATTTTATAACAGCACCAGCAACAGGTAAGAATTGTTATATAATTTATCTTGGTCAAGAATTAACTAGTATGTCTAATCCTTCAATGGCAGACTTGCAAGTAGCGATTGATGCATCTGAAGTAAATATAACTAACTCCACCGTTGATGAAGCTATTGCGTATTCATTAGCATTTGGATCGCTGGGATAATAAAGGAGAAGTAATAAATGGCAAACGTATTTAAATTAGTTACAAAGTCAGGAGCTGCAACCTCAGCAGGTACGGCTCAAACCATTTTCACTGCGACAACTAAAACAGTTCTTTTAGGTATCTCAGTAGCTAATCTTCTTGGTAATACTATTACTATGGATATAGAAATGGAAAGCACAAGTGCAGCGCCGAGGAATAATGCAAATAATGTTTATATAGGTAAAGGGATACCTGTACCTTCTGGTGCTTCATTGAATGCATTGACAGGAAAAATTATTATGGAAGCTACTGATGTTTTAAAAATAACTTCAACTTCGGATAATTCAATTGATGTTGCTTTAAGTCTTATGGAGATTAACTAATGCCGTTGGATAAATTAGATATTGCAATGCTGGAGGATGTTGGAACTGGTGCTAACCAGTTGGTGCAATTAGATAGTAATGCAAAGCTACCCGCAATAGACGCAAGCAATTTAATAAACATTACCGCATCCGCATTGACCGGACCTCTACCTGCCGGTGATGCATCTGCATTTACCAATCTTACTGCAGCTAATATTAATGGAACAATTCCCGATGCTGCTTTTCCTGCAATTCTACCTGCACGTAATGCACAAGCATTAACAAATCTTAACGCAGCTAATCTTAGTGGAACTATGCCAGCTACTGTTACCTTGCAGGGCAGTGGTGCCTTAATTACTGGTTTAGTTGCTTCAGAACTTTCAGGAATATCTTCCGCTATTAATGGTAATGCTATAACAAATCTTAACGCGGCCAATCTTACAGGGACAATAAATTCAGGTATTACTTACGCTGGTGATGGCGGTCCTTTAACTAATTTAAATGCAAGCAATCTTGGTCAAGGCACACTTCCAGATGCGCGTTTCCCAGCAACATTACCCGCGGTTGATGGAAGTGCATTAACAAATGTTGCAGCACTTATTGTAGGTGATGGTTCTGCATTAACAAATTTAACAGGAGCTAATGTTAACGGAGTCGGTACATTAAATAGTGATCGACTTACTGGCCAGTTGCCTGCCCTTGATGGAAGCTTATTAACAGGAGTGCAAGCCGCACTGACTGGTGATGGTAGTGGACTAACACTTTTAGACTCTGCCCAACTTACAGGAACGTCTGCTGCTATTAATGGTAATGCTATAACAAATCTTAACGCAGCCAATCTTACAGGGACAATAAATTCAGGTATTACATATGCGGGGGATGGTGGTCCTTTAACTAATTTAACTTCTGGTAATCTTGTTGGTGCATTACCCGCATTGGATGCGGGTCTTTTAACTAATGTACCAGCTGCCAATCTTACAGGGACTGTACCATTATCAAATTTAGTTGTTAAACAAGTAAAAACTTATACAAAAGCAAATGCATTTTCCACTTCTTCAGATACCTTTGTTGATGTAACTGATATGGAAATTAGTATTACGACAACAGCGGTTAATAGTAGATTATTTGTTTTTGGTCATCTCGCATGTAGTGCTACTTCAAACTATAGTTGGGGTGGTTGGCATATGAGATTAACAAGAGATGGTACTGTAATGACAGTTGGAACAGATACTACAAGTGGAAATGATGAACAGGGTGCAATGGGTGGTCTTACTAGAAGTGATCCACAACATGCAACACATCCTGTGCCGTTTCACGAGATTGATGTTCCTGCTGTTGCTTCTGGTACTACATTAGTTTATAAAGTACAAGTCGCAGCAACACATTTATTTACAGGTTCGACTTGTACTGTTTATGTTAATAGATCAGCATCACCCGGTGCATCAAATGGTTCTGGTACAGGTATTTCAACTATTACAGTTTTGGAGGTAGCAGCATAATGAGAGATCAGGCTATAAGAATTGCACATACTGATGTTGTAACGATTGATGATGACATTACAGCATTTGATAAAGATGGTAATACAGTCACCCTTGATGAAGATAAAATTAAAATAGAACTTGATAAACTAACAGCGGATTATGATGCTACTGAATATCAAAGAAAACGAGTTGTAGAATATCCTTCTGTGGAAAATCAATTAGATATGTTATGGCATGCTATGGATGATGGTACATTAACAAAAGTAGATGCTTTCTATGATATAAATAAAGCCGTAAAAGATAAATATCCAAAGGAATAATAAATGAGTTACTATCTAGGTTACGAACCGACACAAGGTGATGCTATAATCGACACGTTTACGTGCGACGGTATTACGGACATTTATACTTTAAGCCAATCACCAGCATATCTTCATACTCTTGAAGTTTCAGTTGGTGGTTTAATTCAGAGCTTTGATGCATTTAGTTTACTCACCTCTAATGGTGGTCGTGATATCCAAGTACCGGGTGTTGCTATGGATACAAAAATAATTGTAAGACAGCATGGTGAAAAGTATGCTGTTGGTACTGTTTCAAACAATACAATATTGTCAACACATATTCAAGACAATGCTGTTACTACTACAAAGATTCCTGATAATGCTATAACCAATCCTAAAATACTTTCTTTAGATGCTACTAAACTAACAGGTCTTAATCCGGGTGTTACTCCCGACCAATGGGGTTTACAGTATGGTAAATGGCAACCAACCCTAACGACACATGGTACTGTGGAGTCTAATAAATCATACTATGTCGATACAAGTAGTAATACATATATAAATTCATTTCAAGATTCAAGTGGTACTACGGAACCAGCTATAGATGAGAGTTTTCAAGCACATACAGTTCATTGGTGGGATGCTGGTTCTTTGACAAATGATGATCCTCCTTCTACAATGATTGATACTGTAAATTATAAAGTAGGTGCTAAGTCAATGTATTTTGATAATTCACTTTCGCAAAATATTCAATTTGCAGAATATGGTTTTGACCATGCAGATTGGACTTTTGGAACTAATCCTTTTACAATTGAAATGTGGATACGACCAGAGAGGTTTGACAATAAAGGTATTATTGGATTTGCAGGTCATAGTATGGAAATGAGATTGGACATGGATGCTTCTGATCCAGATGTAGGACATCTTGTGTGGCAAAGTAATGTTGGGACTTATCATGCATCTACCGCAACGGGAGGCACTAATCAATTAGTTCGTGGCCAAAATGGGCAAACGCATGGTCTTATAAAGAAAAATGAATGGGCTCATGTAGCTATTACCAGAAATCAAAATAATGGTATGACAATGTGGGTAAATGGTATTAATGCATATACCAGCTGGAATATGGCAAAGCACCCCAAACAAGATGATGCATACGGTCACTACCAAATGGATACATATAGTGCAGCTGATGCTTTAAGAACCGCAGGAACATATACTAATGTAACAGGTACAAGTAATGGAACAGCACTTGGAGATCCCAGCAATGGTAGTAATGATGGTATATTGCCAACAGTAGGAACATTTGATATTGTTGTTAACAGTTCAGGTGATGTTACGCATGTATATGTTAGAACACCCGGTCGAGGACATAGACTTGACGATATAATTACAATTGCAGATGCTGACTTAGGTGGTGGTGGAGCCGCAGACTTTACAATGGAGGTGCAATATGTTACTCCGATAGATGGTTCTGGAAATATAGCAGTTGATAATACTGATTATACAACTAGTGGTGGTGGTCTTGTAATTGGTAATGATTCAAGTAATAATTTTTTTAAAGGTAATATAGATCATGTTCGTATTTCAAAAGTTGCAAGGTATGGGGGAACAGAGTCCAATGGAAACGATAGTACAGTAAATTTTACACCACCAATAGAACCTTGGAAACCAGATGAAGATACGTTGTTAATACTTAATGTAGATGATGCACGAATGCCATTCACTACTGGTATTGACCATAGTACTGGTGGAACTAATGGTTTAAAAGGTGCTCCAGCAATTGATAATGATGTAACAAAGTTTGGATTATCTTCTCTTAAACTTGGTGGGGCGGTGGACACTGGTGTTACCACTACTGGAGCAGGAGGAGATTTTATAAAACAAGCTGCATCGGACAAATGGAATTTTGGTACAGGAGATTTTACTGTAGAATCTTGGATTTATAAAACTGAGCAACAGGATCAGCCAATTGTAGGTACTACTACTGCAGCAATAGCACCGGGGAACGGAAATTGTTGGAGAATGAAAACTGGTAGTGTTAGCGCGCACAGAGGTAATTTGAAATTTGGGCACGGTGGGACTGATGATATTACTAGTCATACCGATCATAATTTTACTTTACATGAATGGCATCATGTAGCTGCTGTTAGAGAAAGTGGGACGTTATCTCTATATATAGATGGTAGACAAGCACAAACTCCAGTTGCTAATACAACTGATTATAATCAACGTAATGAATTGTGGGTTGGTGCAACATATGATTTATTGACAACTAGTATGTATACTGGTTATATTGATGATGTAAGAATTAGTAATGTTGCAAGATATTCGGGAGCGACTTTTTCATTACCTACTGAAGCTCATGTTGCTGATTCCAATACATTGACTTTAATTCGCATGGAACCAAATCAATTAAATATAACTTTACCTCCTTCTCCGATTGCAAACGATGTAATAAATATTTGGGATATTGGTGATAAGTGTGGAACCAATCCAATTCACCTTTTGAGAAATGGAAAGAAAATAAAAAAGCTAACTGATACTATATCACTTGACCAAGATGGTATTTTTGCAAGTTTAGTTTATAAAGACGAAACATATGGGTGGTTAATTAAGACTTAATATTATTTTTATATGAAGGAGTGATGTGAATGAGGATTAGAAATATATGTATTGTTGGTGGTGGTAGTGCAGGATGGATGACAGCGGCGGCTCTTACGAAGGTGTTGCCTGATATGAATGTTACACTTATTGAATCGAAAAATATAAATACGGTAGGGGTTGGAGAATCAACATTAACTTATCTTAATGTTTTTTTAAAGTTACTTGATCTTAAAGATGAAGATTGGATGTCGTCTTGTAATGCGACATATAAAACATCAATCAAGTTTACAGATTTTGCAGGTAAAGGAAAAAATTATCAGTATCCATTTGGCGCAAGAGATATGTCAGATGCGGGCAGTATAGCAACTTGGTACTTTTGGAAACTGTTGGATCCGAAGATAGATAATTATAGTTTTGCAGAATATTACCATCCTGTCATTACTATGAGTGACCAAAATAAAATGACATCTAATGAGGATGGTGCGGTAAGAGCATTTGATTTTCACAATGCTACTGCATATCATATGGATGCAACAAAATTTGGTCAGTATTTAAAAGAGAAAATTGCTTTACCAAATGGATTAAATTATATTACTGATGACGTAGTTAAAGTTAATCAGAATGAAGATGGGTCAGTAAAAAGCTTATCAACTAAAGAGAGTGGTGAACTAGAAGCAGATTTATTTGTAGATTGTACTGGATTCAAAGCTTTATTATTAAGTGAAACATTAAAGGTTCCATTTATTTCTTTTAGTGATAGTCTTATAAATGATAAAGCAATAGCAACAAAACTTCCATATATTGATCCTGATAAGGAAATGGAATGTGTTACCAACTGTACTGCAATTGAAAGTGGTTGGGTTTGGAATATACCGTTGTTCAATCGAATAGGAACAGGGTATGTATATTCTAGTAAATTTGAAACACCAGAATCAGCAGAGAAACAATTTCGACATCATTTAGCTGGTGGTAATGGTAACATGGTTATTGGTGATAAAGAAAGAGCTGATAATGCAGAATTTAAACACATTGATATGCGACATGGAGTACATGAAACATCTTGGAAACATAATGTTGTAGGAGTTGGACTTGCAAGTGGATTTAT
>Ga0209362_1001683_pt1 | contig 17281 bp, 14 predicted proteins | sample SaaInlV_165m_DNA_FD_184680 | JGI IMG/M metagenome (GOLD analysis project Ga0209362, IMG submission 184680) | Marine microbial communities from expanding oxygen minimum zones in the Saanich Inlet - Saanich Inlet SI037_S3LV_110m_DNA (SPAdes)... | ecosystem: Environmental > Aquatic > Marine >...
CGATCGGTGTAGAGGCTGACATAGGTTTTATTACAAAGATCGGATATGCCGAATTTGTCTTGGGAGTCTTGATTTTCTTGGCTCCCATACGCCCACTAATCTTCATTGCCCTCGGATGGAAGCTTTTTACCGAATTTCTCTATGTCCCGGCGGATACCGTAACCGGCATGGGAATCGTAAATATCTTTGAATGGGTCGAGAGGTGGGGGGACTACGGTATACCACTCGCCATGCTTTATATTCTGTCTTATCGAAAAGCCATTGCCCGCGAATAGGTTGTGTGATTTGGCGTTACCTTATTTTGCGTAGGCTTCCCATCGGTGTTCGAGGTTTTTGGCATTTGAAATGCCATCCGAAATTATGATCCGGTAGCGTAGGGTGATGCTCTTGCCTGGTTGAATGGACCAACTGGTTTCTTGGACCGGTACGAAATTGAAGAACATCTTGCCGCTGTCCCAAGTCCGTATGCGTTGGGGAGCGTCATGGTTCTTCGGGTGGCAGAAAATCGCCACAGTAGCATCCTTGTCTTTTCCCTTTTCAGCTGGACCATACATGGCTACCCAACGGGCTCGGGTGGCATGACTATTGGTTCTGTCCAGTCCCTTGGAGGTCAAGTAGTCGCTGCTCTTCTTGTTCCATGAATGGGGAGCACGGAAGGCGAGTCCGCCGCCGTAGCGGTAGGCGGGGAAAACCAGCGGTTTCTTCGTAATGTTTTTCTGGGTCATGGCGTAGTCGATGACGTTGGCCCCGTCCACGAAGGACGCATCGACCGACAGGATTTCGCTTAGGATGACGGTGGGCTTCTCCTTGATACCATCGAGGTAACCGAGGTGTTCCTGGCTCACGGTGAATCCCGCGTCTCGAGTCTCCTTCACCTTGGCGTGGCGAATGCGTCCTGTGCGACCACCGAGGTTCCAGAAGTCGGGACCTTTCTTGCCGTCGTACTTGGTGTTCACCCAGGCATGCCAAAGCCCGATGTGATGATAATGGTCGGCGGGATGGATGCCGGTCACGATTCCCCCGGAAGGGGCGTGCATCGGGTAAATGAAGCCACTGCGGTTATAGATTGGGTCGACGCCCTTCGGGGGAGATACTTCCGCGAGGTGATAGGTGAGAATCGGTGTCTCGCCCCGCATCAAGGTAATCGCCTTTTCCGTTTGCTTGAGCGAGAGGCTTTTCTTGGCCTCTGCCGGCAACAGCCCGAAGGCGAGAAGGATGGATGAGAGCAAACGAAGGGTGGGAGAAGATTTCATATTGCCTGCACTCTGAACCTAAGGGACTCGTCGAGCAAGCGTGAGATTAGCTGCTGGAACTAATATTCAAGAAACAGGGACCGAGGATTCGGCGGGTTCCTGACCGGATGCGAGTCTTTTCCGGAGCACGCGTTGTCCGTAGAAGTAGGACACGATCGCGGCGCTCCATGCGACTAGGAAGAAGCCCCACCAGACACCGCCCTCCCTCATGTCGAAATGGAATGCCAAAAGGTAGCACGCGACGAAAGGACCAATGATTTGTCGGTAAAGGCAGATGATTATTACGGAAATCGTTTTCTTCAATGCCAACAACAGGTCGACCATCTGGTTATGGATCACCCAGGCGAACAGGAGCATTGCGGTTACTCTGTTGAAATCGCTCCCGAGCTCGATTACCTTTGGATCGTTCGAGAAAATTTCCATCAAGGGTTGGGCGAGGAAGAAAAGCAAGACACCACCGACCAACATTATGAAAAGGCCGTACTTCAAGGTGATGTTCAAGGTCTCCCGAATCCTTTCGGGCTTGTTTGCCCCATTGTTTTGACCAGTCAGCGAGAAGACTGCGATACCGAGACCGAAGGTGGGAAGAATGATGAAACTTTGAATACGAATTCCGATACCGTAAGCGGCAACTCCCTCGGTATTGAATTTACTGAGAAAAAACGTGGCGATGAATACGAGCACAGCAATGCTTCCCGTCTCGAAACTTGCCGGCACGCCGAGTCGAGTTATTTCCCCGTAGGTTCGAGAAGGTTTCAACTCGGAAAACTTTGCTTTTTCCCATAACTCTGTGCGGCGTAGCTTGCCAAACATGTAGACTGCCCCGAGGAACTGTATGATGATGGTGGCGAGGGCAAGCCCCTTAAGGCCCATTGCCGGGATACCGAATCCACCGAACATGAACCAGGGGTCCAGAACGCAGTTCAGAAAGAAACCCGCGATCAATACGTTTCGGAAAGGCTTGGTGTCACCTTGGGAACTCAGGCCTGAGTTAAAGATACCTTGAAGGTTTCCGAAGAGTGTGCCGCAGAGAATGACGTTCATGTAGTCGACGGCCATTTCGAGATACTCGTCTTTGGCTCCCAAGAACTGGAATAAGTGGGGCGAGACTAGATAGAGGGTTGTCGCAACCACCACTCCGACCATGCACGCGAAGGAAATCGACTGAAGGCAGATGTGATGAGCTTTGTCTTGATTTTTTGCCCCGAGAGCATTTGTGATTAGGACCGAGCTGCCTGCGGAAATCCCGCTGTTTAAGGCCATTTTTAGGAACATCACGGGGAAGCAAATGGAAAGTGCAGCCAAGGCCTCGGTGGAAATGAAACCGGCGAAGAAGGTGTCCACCAAGGTGTACATGGTGTTGAAGAATATGCCGACGCTCGCCGGGACGGCAATTTTTCGGACCAGTCCGGGAATGGGGTCTTTCGTTAGGTCCATTGGAAAGAGAGTGTCAAGGATTGCTGTTTCGCAAGACGTTGTCCTTGGGTGCCCACTTCCGTTGCCAAGCGGGGTAATCCTTCGCCATAAGATCTTTTGCGTAATATCCCAGCCAACTGTATCCGTTGCGTCGCTCGTAGGAGATTTCGGCCAAGGTTTTCCTGGGGATGCCGTCGCGGCTGCAGAAGATGGGTCGGTTCGTTCCAATGACGTAGAATCGCGCCCAGATGGGAGGAGCGGAGACATCCTCGAGCACGACCTTGTCCCATCCCTTTGGAGTGCCCTTGGCGTCCTTCCGAATTTCTCGGATTCCGGTCAGCTTGGACTCGTCGAACCAGCGGACGGCCCCTTGAACCGCGACAATGATTTCCGGCGATGGTTCTTCGATCTCCATTAGAAAACGGACCACTCCGACCGATTCCGCTCCACTGATGGAGGGCAGTTCATAACTACGGGCCTTTCGCGGGATCAATGTCTTTTCGTCGTGCTGGGCACACCAAGCGGTTTTCTTTCCATTCACCACGATTTGGCATTTCAAAATGCAGGGAATACCTCGCTCTGCGGCTTTTCTGCAGCGCTCGCGTAGCTCGTCACTGACGAACGGATAGGCTATCTTGTCTCTGGAGATATCTCGCAGTGTAGACATTACGCCTATCATGGCCCCGTCGTTAAAGGTAATGTGGGCGGAGTACCCGGAGGGTTTTGGGAATCGTTGGGGCCAACCACCGTTAGGGTACTGTGCTGCGAGCATAAAGCGTATGCCCTTGTGGACGGCCTTCTGGTAGCGTTGCTCTTTTGTTTTCAGGTATGCCTTGGCGAGATAACGGATTTCTGTATGTGTGGCGCCATTGTCGAAGGTAGTGTCATTCCTTTTCTTCAGGGACAGAAGAATATTTCTAGCACCCTTGTTTAGTTCCTTGTCCCGATTGTAGTTTTTGGGCCATCCACCGTTATCGCGTTGATGAAAGAGTATGTTTTCCGCTTTTTTTTCAGCGGCAAATAGCAGGCAAGGGGAAGCAAGCAGGCAGATCACACACCAGAGGCTTTTCATGCCGGAGGGCATTATTTCAGGACCGGCAGCTTATCTTTCTGTCTTCGGTAGTCGACGAGGTGAAGTGGGGTGCCTTTGGGGACCTTGAATTCCTTTGGGAAATTTTTACCCGAGAGGTCGTAGTAAATTTTCAATGAATCTGCGTCCTTCGTTTCGTAGATGGTGAGCAGAGTTTTGCCTTTGTTGGACCTTTCCGTAAAGATTATTCCTAGTTTGTCCTTTTCATTTCTTGGCTAGAAAATTGGCATGTTCCTTGCGGATTTCTTGATGTTCAATCTAGTTAGTTATATCGTTCATCATCGACTTAATTGATTTTGCTCGAAAGCTTAATCGAAAAAGCATCGCTCAATCTTAGCGAATCTAGGAATTTCTTGTGATCCGCGACAATCATTGAAATGCGGAAAGCATTTCCGGAGCGATGGCTTTTTAATCGGGTTTTTACCAAACCCGACTTGCTGGTTAGGCGTTACCGCCCTTAGGGTTTGCGCCGTATTGATTATCGCCGGCATCACTATCTTGGCATGCCCATACAATCAACAAAATGGCACCAATGAGAGGGATGAGCGATATAAGTATCATCCATCCACTTCGATTGGTGTCATGAAGTCTTCTTACGCCAACACCCAAGGCTGGAAGAAAAGTCCCCAGAATATAGACAATGTATATTATGCCCATCGTACCTGCGACGCCATCGAGAACCATTGCCACTATGGCGAATATCATGTTGAACAACAAGAACATCCAGTATTCCGACCGACTCGCCCTACCGCTAAAGGTTGCATATTTCTTTAAGACTTCAATATACCAATTCATAAAAACACTCCTTTAGTTGAATTATTCTCGTAACCTACATTGATGCTGAAAATCTAGTATCCTTGAATTTGCTTGTTCTGTGCATCAATTATTTGCCATTGAGTTTTTTTAATTTAGATCCAGTCAAATACTGAATGCTTTCATAGATTAAAGATACCATTGCATGCTCACTTATTTACATTTTATATGCCTTGGCATATCTTGCCTATTATAAATTTCGCATAATTTTATAATAGGCGAAATGTGCCACCTACTCTGAATCAAGGGGGGGCGATGCCCCAAACTCTATAGTTTATTTCTAGTTCGCCTTTCTTTGCCTCTTGGCAAGGAGGGCGGCGAGGTTATTGCGGGTTTCTTGGTGTTCCGTGTGCTCGGCTAAATTATGGTATTCCATGGGGTCTTCCAGATAGTCGTAAAGCTCGACTCCGTGCTTGCCGCCCAACCATTCGGTATAGCGGTAGCGCTCGGTTCGAACGGTTCGTCCGAGTGGATTCGGTGTGTCTTTCGTCCTAAAACCCTTGGGGCGGATTCGGGTGACGGTATAGGCGGTTTTCTTGCCCTTGCGTTGCGGGCGCTGGAGAATGGGGAGCAGGCTGTCTCCCATTAGGTGGGGAGGGGCGGTAAGACCACAAAGGTCGGCGAGAGTGGGATAGAGGTCGATCAGTTCAGTCAAGGCGGTTGTGCCTTTTCCTGCCGTTGTCATGCCGGGTACTGAAATGATTAGCGGTACTCGGGCACTGCCCTCGAACAAATCGCTTTTCTGCCAGAGTCCATGATGTCCGAGGTGGTACCCATGGTCTGAAAGGAAGACCACGATGGTGTTTTCTTTCAACTGTAATTTCTCGAGGGCATCGAGGACGCGCCCGAGGCATGCGTCCATCAGGGTGGTGGAGGCGTAATAGGCTTGGATGATCTCCTTGCGTTTTTCCATCGACAGGTCGCGTTGGTGCGGACGATCGGGTAGGGCGGCGCGTGGTATGTCGTCTCGGTCACCATCTTTCTCGAGGATCGGCTTGATCTTGTTCAATGGGTAATGCTTGGCATGGTGAGTCGGTGCTACGTAGGGTGTGTGCGGACGATAGAACCCAAGGGCCAGAAAGAAAGGTTTCCCTGTTTTCTTCGGGTGATTTTTCTCGAGTAACCTAATGGCCTCCAAGGCGGCTTGGCCATCGGTATGATCTTCATCCTTGGATTCGACTATCCGCCACGAGATGGTGCCGCCGTATTTTCCTTTGACGAGGGTTTTAACTGGTTCCAGTTCGGTCCTGTCTATGCCGATGGGGTTGACGGTTTCGTGCCAGGAGGCAGGGTCGTCCTCTCCGGGTGTGCCGATTTGAAGAGGTACTCCGTAATGATAGAGTTTGCCTATGCGGGAAACATGGTAGCCGTTATTCTTAAAAAGTTGCGGCAGGGTAACCAGGTCGGGATGCCTTTGCCGAAAGTTGCCTGCGTTTGAGAGTACGCCGGTTTGCTCGGGGTAGAGCCCGGTGAGGAAGGATGATCGGCTAGGGTTGCAGACGGGATATTGGCAATAGGCTCGATCGAAGCGAAGCCCGCTTTTTGCCAATCGGTCGACGTTAGGGGAGCGGACGAGAGGGTGACCGTAGCAACCGAGGTCGGCGTTTAGATCGTCCACCGCAACGAAGAGTACATTCGGTTTTGCCTTGGGCTTTGTGGCCAATGCGGACAGAACATGGGCATTGCCGACGTTTAACTGGGAGGCCTTTGCCTGAGGCAGAACGTATCGAGCGATGGGCTTTCGGGTTTCCGCTTCGCTAAGTTGCCAGACATGTGTCGCGAAACTGTTTATGTGCCGTTGATCGCCAGGCCGGAGGTGGGTCGCTTGAGATAGCTTGCCTTCGAAATTCACCCACTCGAGGCGTAAGGAATGAACCGAGTAATTGTGAACAAAGAATTCGGTTCTCCTGTTAGAGAAACCGGACTGCTCGGCCTTCTTCGATTCGATTGGCAGAGGCTCGACTTCCGGGGCGTTTTCAGGGGCTAGGCTGACGAGACCTCGTTCGTATGATTTTTGCCAGTCGATGAGGCGTTGAGGCCACTTGAATTCCGGTCCTTTGCTTAAATCGAAGCCCTTCATGTGGTCGGACGCAGGTTTGCGCTCGGATGGCTTGCGGTAGACCCACTTGCGTTTTCCGAACACTTCCTCGATTAGCTTGGCGAGGGCGGGGTCGTATGCCTGTAGTTCCTTGCGAGTGTTGACGTGGTTGTGCTCGAAGTCGTTCTGTCGATTCGATCCGTACCAGGACTGTACGCCTTCGGCCCAATATTCCATTACGTTGGTGGCGGCATAGGTGCTTTTCCATAGACCTTCCTTTGTGGCTTTGGCGAAGACATCATCGAGCCGATCCTGAAAAGTGGGGTCTAGGGCGTTCAATCCCATTTCATGGATTGCGTGGGCAAATTCGTGAATAAGGATGTTTTCGGTTTCATATGGATCGCCTGGCATCTCGATGAGATTCTCCTCTCCGCAACTTACGCAAGGACTCTCGCTTCTTGAATCGGCTCCCAGTCCGCGGGCTCGCTTGTCCCAGTAGAGGGAGGGATAGAGGTGGGAATGTTCGGGTACGTCGGTGGTGTACTCGTCACTCGCCATGATGGCCAAGCGGGTTTTTCCGGCATCCATTTTTGCGAGCAGTTCGTCCCGCTCGCCCATCATTTGGCGGATGATGTATCCAGCTTCGCTCAAGGCGTAGTCGGAAACTTTTTTTGATCCGACGATGGAGAATCCGTCGACCATCACTCGTTTTTGGTAGAACGGATCGAGGTCTAGTCTTTCGCGTTCCTCATCTGGAATAGGGTGAACGGTCAAGTCATCTTTGCCCCAAGCATGTAATAAGAAGAGGAAGAAGAAAAAAAAGGGCAGTATGTTTTTCATGGGCTTACGCCACTTGGTTAATTCTTATTTGCGGAAGGCCTCATGCTTGGTGTCTCCCCCGCTTAGAACATAGGCGACGAGATCCATTATTTCCTCCTTTTGCATCATGTTCAACAAGCCCGGGGGCATGGGCGAAACTGTAGAGGGTTCGATGCTGGCTACGTCTGGACGGTTGACGTTGACTCGCTGATTGGGGTCGAACATGTCGGTGTTCAAGGTTACGCGGTCACCACTTAAATTAACCACTACGCCGGTCAATATGTCGCCTTTTTTCATTTTTACGATGGTGGGCACGAATTGCTCGTTGATCTCCTTGCTGGGGTTGATGATCTGTTCCAACAGGTCGTGGGTCGAGTAACGTCCGCCGGCTCCGGTTAGGTCGGGACCCGTCATGCCACCTTCGTTTCCAAAGCGGTGGCAGGCGAAGCAACCGCCCGCGGCAAACATCTTGCGGCCCTGGGAAAAGCTCCTACCTTTCAGGTCGGAGGTGGCTTGGCTGAGTTCGTCCAAGGTCCATTGCTTGACGTATTTCCTGCCAATCATTGCCTCGGCCATGATTTCGAACGGTGTCTTGCTCTCAGGTTTCTTGGCTAGCAAATTCTTGAAATCCGTTTGTTCCTCCTTGCTCAAACTGGCCACGGCGTCGTTACGAATAAACTCGATGAACTTGCTGAAACTGGCACCGCCACGATAATTTGCGGCCTTCAGGAACCAGTTGAAATAGGACGTTCGCAATTTCTTGTTCCAGCCGGCTTTAAGCATGCGAAGGGAGCGGGCATACTCGATTTGTTCTTCTTGGGTGGGAGCTGCCAGTAGCAACTCCATTGCCTTTGTTGCCGTGGATGGTGCTTGAAGAAACGCCAAGGTTTCGCAGAGCAACCAGTTTTGATTGAAGGTGGGAGCGGGAAAATGAGGGTCCAACTGCTTCACGATCCGGTTGATCGTTGGTTTGTCTGGTTTGCCGAACCGCACGAGAACGACATGATAGGTTCGGACCAAGATCAGCCGTTGCTCCTCGTTCAATTGCTCCCAGTCCACTTGGCCGAGGGATTGAAAGATTTTTTTGGCCATGGCCTGATCCGGCGGAGGATCGGTTGGTTGTCGGTTGGCAGGGTCGATTCCCGTCACCTTGGCCAATCCAAGAAGCAGGGCGACCCGCTTGCCATGGTTCTTTTCCTTCAAGGCGCGGTTGGCCCACTTTTTGACGGGTTGATGTTGTACTGCCGTAAGGGCTGCCCAGCGCACGAAGCGGTCGCTGTGATCGAGGTGCGGCCAAGCAGCCTTTAGTGCCTTGGGGTTGGGTCCTTGGTGGAGTTCTTCCAAGTCTCGCCTCAACTTAGTAAGCTCGTTGACTTTTGTTTGGTACTTGGCCGGGGCGGTCGATTCCTTTCCTGTGTAAGTGACGCGGTAGAGGCCGGACTGAACCTTTCTTCCGCCAATGGCGAAGTACATTGCACCGTCCTTTGGATGAATGATCGCGTCGGATACGGGCAGTGGACTACCAGTGACGAAAGTTTCCTTGGTCGCGACGTAGGAGGAACCTTCCGGTTTCATGTGGACGGCATGGATTTTGCCCCAGCTCCAGTCCAGAAGGTACATGGCATTTTGGTATTTTGCGGGAAACTTCGCTCCATAGCCAAAGGTTACGCCGGTCGGCGAACCTGGGCCCACGTTGATAACAGGAGGCAGGGTGTCGGGATAGAATTCGGGGCGCTTGCCGGTGCCGTTGCGCCAGCCCCACATCGAGCCGCTGGTGACGTGGCACACGCGGGTGGGTCGATACCACGAAGTGTTGAAGTCATATTCCATGTCGGCGTCGTAGGTGAACAAGTCACCTGCCTTGTTGAAGGCGCCGTCAAAGATATTGCGATAACCCGATGATACGATTTCCCAGTCTTTTCCGTCGGGAGAAATCTTGTAAATGATTCCTCCCGGAGCTAGACGACCGCGGTTATGTCCACGCCCATCGGGCATGCGCGGCAACAAGTGGTCTTCTCCCCAATGCAAAGGGACCCGTGATGCGTCCGCCTCGATCGGTGTGGTGTTGTTTCCTGTGATTAGGTATATTGATTTGCCGTTGGGAGCCAACAACACTGCATGAATGCCATGATCGCCGCGGGCCGTCATGCCGCGCAATTTTTCCACTTTGTCTAGTTGGTCGTCGCCGTTCGAGTCGGTCACACGGTACAAGCCGCTCTCCATTTTTCGTTCGTAGTCGTTGACGCCAACGTAGAGTGCTCCGAAGGCCCAAAGCAAACCATTGGCAGCGCGTATTTTGGCTGGCACCTTCTCGATGTCCTTGCCTTGCAGGGGTTGACCCGCCGATGGAGTGGGGAAGCGATAAAGGCCGCCGAACTGGTCGCTTGCAATTATGCGCCCCTTGCCGTCCACGCAGAGGTTGACCCAGGAGCCCTGTTCTGCTTTCGGTACGGTATAGAGCAATTCCACTTGGAATCCTTTTGGGACACTGAGTTTATCGACTGGTGTCGCCGTTGCCTCGAACTGGGCTTGGACTGAGCATATTGTCGCGCAGACCGAGATGGAAATGAATGATAACAGACGCAAAGATGACTTCATAATGGAGTGCAAGTTAGGAAAAATATGATTCTCGGCAAACTTTTCCTCTCCTTTTAAGAGAGGTTGCCTAAGGCAAGGCTCGGTTTCGAATCTAGATCAGTTCCCGCAGGGGCTGAATGTCCGAGTCGACCAAGTAGTGGGGCCGTCCTGATACGTCAGTAACCGTATTGGCACGTGGATCCACTCCGAGGCAGTGGTAAAGAGTGGAGAATACTTCTTGGAATTTAACCGGCCGATCGACTATTTCCGCACCTTGCTTATCGGTGCTACCGATGATTTGCCCATGGTGCATCCCGCCTCCTGCGAGCAAGGCAAAAGACGTACGAGGCCAATGGTCACGACTGTTGTTCTTGTTTAATTTTGGCGTGCGACCGAACTCGCCCCACACCACGACTGACACGTCTTTGTCCATTCCTCGCTCGTGTAAATCGGTTATGAGGGCGGACAGGCCTTGATCCAGTAATGGGAATTCTTCACGTGAGCGCGGGTAATTCATACCGTCACCTCCGTGCCAATCCCAGCGAGCATAGTTCATGGAGACGACTCGGGCACCTGCTTCGACTAACCTCCGAGCAACGCAGAAATTGCGGATCATCTTTGGGGCTCCGTCTCGCTGGTAGGTGGGGTCGTTGACTCCATATCGCTCCACCACCTTCGGGTATTCCTTGGAAAGGTCGAGTGCATCTGCAAGTCCGGTGTCGGAGAGAATCCCCAAGGCCTGTTGGTTATAGGAGTCCAATCCTTCCATTTGACCTTGAGAGTCAGCATCCCGACGAAAATTGTCTATCGAGGAACGGAGTCCTTCTCTGTGCGCAAGTCTATCTAGGCTTATTCCCTCCAAGGTCATGTTGGAGACCTTCTTGTTGGGATCCTTGTCCACCAATTGCATAGGGGCATGAGCGGTGCCGATAAATCCTCCACCTCCCGTTTTACTCCAACCGGCTCCCGTCGGGTAGACGAGAGAAACGTTTGCAGGTGTCCCCGAGTGGTTGCCTTGGATTTTGGAAATCCAAGAACCCCAGTTCGGCCATCCGCCTGCCGGTGCATTATTTGCATCGCGTTTGGATCTCCCAGTCATGCATTGGTAGGAACTGTGAGCACCTTCCGAGTCGCAAATGGAGCGAATAATTGAAAACTTGTCCCCCAATTTCGCTAATCTCGGAAACAGTTCGCAGATCTGCATGCCGGGAACGTTCGTCGAAATCGGACTGAATTCGCCTCGTACTTCACTTGGTGAGTCAGGCTTTAGGTCAAACATGTCTAAATGCGACGGGCCACCCGGAAGAAATACGTTGATTACTGCCTTCTGAGAACTGCCTAGATTCTGCTTGGCTTCAAGATTCAGCAACTGTGCCAGTGACAACCCACCTGCCGCCATTCCTCCCACTTTCAGGAAGTCGCGACGCGAAACTCCGTCGCAATGCGAGCGGCCATTGTTAAAAAGTCCTAGTAAGTTAAGCATTCTTTAAACTTAGTCCTCAAAATAGCGCTTTTGGCAGGTTTCTTCTAGAGGAAAAGCACCTCGGCAGTTAGATTTTCATTTTAGGTTTCTTTGTTGTTGCTGGAATTTCTCATCGAGTTTCAGCTGGCTCCATGAACAATTTACGAGCTGCATCCGTTCAATTTCAGCATGTGCCCGGAGACAAGGAGGCGAATCTCGCGACTATCCGATCCTTCGTGGCCAAGGCCTCTGCGGAAAAGGTCGATCTATTGGTTTTTCCCGAGATGTGCCTCACCGGTTATTGGCATGTCAGGAACTTGCCCCGAGAGGAGATCGATGCCCTTGCCGAACCTGTTCCCTCGGGCCCATCCTCCGAAGCCTTGCTTTCCCTTGCGTCCGAACACGGCATGACTATCGGGGCCGGTTTGATCGAGAGAGGGAAGGATGGGGATCTCTACAATACTTACGTCGTTGCCATGCCCGACGGTCGGACTGTTAGTCATCGCAAGCTTCACACCTTTATCAGCGAGCACATGAACTCAGGATCCGAGTACACGGTGTTCGATCTGCCCGACGGGACCAAGGCAGGCATTCTCATTTGCTATGATTGCAACCTAGGGGAAAACGTAAGGGCCACTGCCTTACAGGGAGCTGAAGTTTTGCTGGCTCCCCACCAGACCGGTGGTTGCGATACTCCGAGCCCGCGTTGCATGGGTGCTATCGATCTAGACCTTTGGGAGAGTCGAGCTGAGGATGCCGCCGCCATCGAGGCTGAGATCAAGGGCCCCAAAGGTCGCGAATGGTTGATGAAGTGGCTACCCACTCGGGCTCACGACAATGGGATTTTTCTTATATTCAGTAACGGTGTAGGGCGTGACGATGACGAAGTGCGTACGGGCAATGCAATGATCCTTGATCCTTACGGAGACGTCCTTGCCGAAACTTGGAAGGCAGGGGACGATATGGTCGTGGCCGACCTAGATCCGGAGGTTCGCAAGATGTGTACGGGTGTTCGTTGGATTCGAAGTCGACGTCCGGAGCTATACGATCTTCTAGCCGAACGCACAGGTCGTGAGCGCGACATTCGCCATGTTCGCTTCACTCGCGAGGATGAGGATTAAATAGCTTCGTTGAGTCGTTTTGCCTAGTCGGCGTAACCCGTGGTGGTGTTTACGACTACTCCCGCCTTGTAGGTTCTGCGAACCGAAGGCAGTCCGTTTTCGTCCCATTCTATCCATTCTCCATTACGCAAGCCATTTGCATACATACCATTGTGCTTCCGAAGTTTCGTTGGATTGGCGGGGATGATTTCGCCTCTACCTGTGATAATGGATGGATTGGTCGAAGAAATCCACTCCTTAGCTTGCCCGTTGGCCATGCCGCGCTTGAAGTTTCGTTGCCAATACTTAGCCCCATTTGCATACCAGAAGCTAACGATCCCTTCGAGGTCACCATTTATTCTACGACCTTCGAACCGCTTGCGACCATTGACGTGATAGCCAACGCAAAGACCGTTGCCGTTAACGATTTTGGTCGGACTGGGTTCTCCCGTTGGTTTCCAACCGGTGCCGGTAATCATTTTACCATCCTTCATCATGAATTCGTACTGCCTTTGACCGTTCTCGTACCACCGGCTCCACGGACCGTTTTGTTTGCCATCCTTATAGTGGATCAAATCATCGATCTTTCCGTTGGCGTGCATCTTCTTTGACCATCCTTCATAAAGAGTCTGTCGATCCGGCAAGTAGAGCAATCGTTCTCCGTCTTTGGTCGATACAGGGATTCTTTCCGCGGGCATTGCCAATTTCATGACATCCGCTAAATCCTTTGCATCTGCTAGATCGGGCCATGTTTCTTTTTCACCCCAAGCCGGGGCAAAACCCAACAGGGCAATCAAGGAAACGAGTGAGAACTTGCCCATGCCTTTAGAGGTATATTCAATCCCCCGCCGAGCAGGTGACGTCGTCGCAGGTTCCTTCGAGATCTTTACCTTCGATGCCGAGTAGGGCGGTGCGTACGGCAACTCCTGCGTTGACGGAGGCCGTGAGGTCGACGGTTGCCTCGACGGTTGCATCGGGAATGCCTGCCGCAAGCGCCTTTTCGATCCTGCCTCCCGAGCAGTAACCACAACCTCGCGTGATTGTTACCGCCAATCCTATGAGGTGTTTTTCTCGTGAGCTCAAATGCTCACTTGCGTTTGTCTTTTCCAAGGCGTCAATGGAATGGAGCGTGTCTAGTTTCATATTGTTCTTGTTCTTACTTTTCTTAACAACCTAGTCAACGATTGACCCACCAGTTTTGAGATCATGGTTTTTGAACTTAAATAGAGAATTCCATTAAGCAAGAGATCAGTGGATTCTTTCACGGCTTCACGATAGGCTTGCATGTACTGAAGTTGGAAATCATCATAGTTTTTATGAAAATTTTCATCGCATTGGCCGCCTTAATGGTAATTTCACACAACCTTTTGGGTAAGGAACCGACCAAGGAAGAACTTTTTAAGAGATTTGAAACGTCTATGAAGAACGTTCGATTCTCCGGTCACTTTACGGTGACTGGAAAGGACTTGGTTCCCGCGAAAGAAACTTACGAAATTCAAAACGTCCAAAAATTGGGTGACGGTGATCTCTGGGTCTTCACTGCTCGAGTGAAATACGGAGGTAAAGACGTTACCTTACCAATGCCCCTGCCCGTAAAGTGGGTTGGCAGAATTCCGGTAATCACCATGGACAACTTGAACCTGCCCGGTCTCGGAACCTTCAGCGCCCATGTTGTGATCGATGGTGGCAAGTATGCGGGAACTTGGTCCCATGGTAAGGTTGGTGGTCACCTTTACGGTACCATCTCGAAGATGGGAAAGTGATGAAAAGACGGCAAATGGCGTAACCTTTAGTAGATTTGTGCTGTATTTATAATGGGTCTTTCACTCTTCGAACAACCAATCTATTTTCACAACTGTTCCGCAAAGTTCCAAAAACAAGAAGATAATCATGGGAAACAAAGTCTATGTTCTTATAGCTGCCTCCATTGGCTTGCTCCTCGGGTTCATTCTTGGCGGTGGTAATGCCCCGCCGGAAACGGCCGAGATTTCAGATGGCGTGAAAAGCTCAACGGATACGGGGAAGACGCTTTCGAAGTCAGAGGGAATTTCTCGGTCAACGGAAGGATCTTTTAATGGCGAGGTGTCTAGCTCGGCGTCATTGCTTGCCGAGGAGGATGTTTCACCGAGGAAAGGACGCACGCCGAGTGACCTTCGCGATCGACTCTTTGCCGCTCAGGTCGATTCCAACCCGATTACGCGTACGGCCGCTTTTGCGGAAGTACTATCCGAACTAGATGAGAATAACGTCGATGCCGTCTTGGAGGCTTTTGAAGATTTGTCTTTCGGATTCGAGCACATGCAGGAATACCGAATGCTGCTCTATGGATGGGGCCAGTTCGATCCCTTGAAGGCTATCGAATACTGCAATGAAAGGGCCAAAGGAATTGGCGCCGGGTTTGCCACTTCGGGGGTGCTTGAAGGTTGGGCTAGTCGTGAGCCTCAGGCTGCCGCCGATTGGGTGAAATCTCCTGATAACGCCGGCATGGCAAAGCTCTATAACTTTGGTCTCGTTCGAGGTTGGGCAAGCACGGATCTCAACGGTGCGTCTCAGTACGTCGCCGGATTGGATTCCGGTGATGAAACGGGGAAACTGGTGGGCATCTTGGCCGAGCAACACATGAAGCAAGGATTCACCAGTGCCCGTCAATGGGCAGAGACACTACAGGAGGACTCCCTTAAGAAAGGGGCTTTTACCAACCTGACCCGCCAAGTTTCACGAGAGCGACCCGAGGAGGTTGCAGGTTGGCTCAAGGAGCATGCATCGAAAGAGTATGCGACTGATTCTCTCCGACAACTGGGCGACAACTGGGGCGAACGAGATCCCGTTTCCGCGATAGAATACTTTGACGAATTGCCTGCGGGGAAGGGAAAGCAGCAAGGCATTCGAGAGGTGATGCAGAGTTGGTCTCGGGACGATCCTGAAGCTTCGGGCAAATGGCTTAACGACCAGGAACCTACAGCCGAGTTGGATCCCGCTGTAGCCGCCTATGCCCGCCAAGTCTCAAAGGATGATGGTGCGAGCGCCATGGAGTGGGCGGTATCTATAACTGAACCGGATTTACAAAAGAAGACCATCACTCAAGTCGGGCACAATTGGTATCGACAGGACAAGGACTCGGTCGAGGCGTGGTTGCCCGAGAGTGGTTTGCCCGAAGCAACTCAGAATGCCATCAAGGCACCGCCCAAGCAAAGTTGGTGGGAGTCCCTGCGACCTGGCAAATGATGAGTCGGGCTCTTAGCGTTCGAGCTTCGCTAAGTAAACTTCCGGTTCCTTGTTGAATTTCTTCAGGCAGGGTTTGCAACAGAACTTTACCGTAACTCCCTCGTGATTGTGAACGTAGGGTTCTCCCATGCCGCCCAATTCCTCTCCGGAAACGACACAGACTTTCAGCGGGTAGCCATCGATTTTCGCGGAGGCGTTGCTTTCAGTGTCGTTTGAATCGTCAGCAGGTGCGGGAGCCTTCGTACAGCAACTGGCGAAAATCCCAAGAGAAATGCTGATTGTAAATAGAAACGGAATGCTTTTCATATAGGCTTAAACTGATCCTTTGGAGGATTTGCGTCAAGCAAGAGCATTTGATCTTACTTTTGTCTTTTGCTTCTTGAGGCTTGGCTTTTGAGATTCGAGATAGTTACTCTTATGAGTTATGGATGCCTTTTCTAAATTGTTTCTGACGACATTTGGAATTTTATCCTCGTCGCTTGTGGCTTTCGGGAAGCCACCCAACGTCGTGCTCATCGTTTCCGATGACCAAGGCTACGCAGACTTAGGTTGCTTTGGTTCGAACGAGGTAAGGACGCCTCATCTCGATCGTCTGGCAGAGGGTGGTGTCAAACTGACCAGTTTTTACGTTGCATGGCCTGCTTGCACGCCGTCACGCGGAGCATTGCTCACCGGGCGTTATCCCCAGCGCAACGGCATCTACGACATGATACGCAACGAGGCTCCCGATTACGGATACCAGTACAAGCCTGGCGAATACGAGGGGACTTTCGAGCGAATAGGAGGCATGGATCGGCGTGAGATCCTTTTGCCAGCCGTACTTGGTCAGGCGGGTTACGTCAGCGGCATTTATGGCAAGTGGGACTTAGGTGTGCACAAGCGCTTTCTTCCCTTGTCTCGCGGGTTCAACGATTTCTATGGTTTCGTTAATACGGGTATCGATTACTTTACTCACGAGCGTTACGGCGTGGCTTCCATGTACCGCAATGACAACCCCACCACCGAGGACAAGGGAACCTACTGCACTTACTTGTTTCAGCGGGAATCGATGCGTTTCCTCAAGCAGAACCAGGACAAACCGTTCTTTCTCTATTTACCTTTCAATGCTCCTCACGGCGCTTCCAATCTCGATCCCGCCATCCGTACTGGAGCCCAAGCTCCTGAGAGATTCAAGGCTCTTTATCCTGAGTTGCAGGCCCAGGTCGCTACCGAGGAAAGGCCTCGCAAACGCTATGGCGACAAGCTCTACACTGTTCCCAATAAGCCAGCTCGCCGACTCGAGTTCGTGGGTTCCGTGACTGCCATGGACGCCGCGATCGGTGAGGTGCTGGATTTTCTTGATGACAACGATCTGGCGAAAAACACCATCGTAATATTCTTCAGCGACAATGGGGGTGGCGGAGCGGCTGATAATTCACCTTTGCGCGGAGCCAAGGGTCAAATGTTCGAAGGTGGCATTCGAGTGCCCTGCATAGTCCGTTGGCCGGG
>Ga0209362_1001686_pt1 | contig 17258 bp, 15 predicted proteins | sample SaaInlV_165m_DNA_FD_184680 | JGI IMG/M metagenome (GOLD analysis project Ga0209362, IMG submission 184680) | Marine microbial communities from expanding oxygen minimum zones in the Saanich Inlet - Saanich Inlet SI037_S3LV_110m_DNA (SPAdes)... | ecosystem: Environmental > Aquatic > Marine >...
CAAAAATATTAACTCGTGAAATGAACATGTCTGAAGCAGGAGATGAATTAATCAAAACTACTTTAAGAGTTGCTAACGGAAGATTAACTTGTGCTGAAGCTTTAGGTCACAAAGAATTTGTGATGACAAAACTCTATAGAAGCGCTTAGTTTTTTTTAAGTTCCTTACTCTGTAAATATGAATTACCAAAAAATTATTAGTATTCTTCCTGGTGTAGTGCTTGCTTTAGTATTCTGTTTATTTTCACAAGGAATAAACAATGTCATTGGTATAGAGATGTTTGGAACCAGCAAAAGTCCAATTTCAACTGTGATGATTGCAATATTACTTGGAATTATTATGGGAAATGCATTTACACCTAGACCAGGCATGATGATTGGTTTGGATTTTACTCAAAAATATATTCTTAAGTTAGGAATAATTTTTTTAGGAATAAGGTTAAGCTTTGAAGAATTTCTAAAATTTGGAACAGTTGCTATTCCTTTAATTATTATATGTATATTAAGTGTTCTTGTTCTTGTTAAATTATTAATTAAAAAAGTTCCTATCTCCTCTAAAATGTCTTACTTAATAGCAATTGGTACAAGTGTTTGTGGTGCAACAGCAATAGTAGCAATAGCCCCTGTTATAGAAGCAAAAAAAACTGAAGTTGCTTATGCAATAGCAAATATTACGTTGTTCGGTGTTATAGCTATGCTTGTCTATCCCTATTTTGCAGAATGGTATTTTTATGGAGAACCGATAATGGCAGGCTTATTTTTAGGAACTGCTATTCATGAAACTTCACAAGTAGCAGCAGCAGGATTGATTTATGATCAGCAGTTTAATAGTCCAGAAACTTTAAATGTAGCCACAGTAACAAAGCTAATAAGAAATACTTTTTTAGTTATTATGGTACCACTCTTTGGGTTCTTGTATAATAGGGGTAAAGTTAAAGATAAAAAATACTCTATATTTAGTATTTTTCCTTTCTTTGTACTTGGTTTTATTGGAATGATAATTATTAGAAATATTGGTGATCAAATATTTATTGCAGAAAATAGTAATTATGAAATTTGGAAATTTTTCATAAGCTACACTAAAAGTCTGGCAACAGTTTTTCTAACTATGGCAATGGCAGCTGTTGGTATCTCAATTAATTTAAGTGAATTAAAGTCTATGGGGTACAAGCCATTTGTTGTTGGATTAATTGCAGCAATAACAGTTGGTATAGTTAGCATAATAAGTTTAGAGACTTTTCTAAAATATTTTGTATAAATTTTATTAAAGTGATTTAATCTAAGAAAGAAAATAGATTAAAGATAAATTAAGGTAATTTTGATAAAACAAATTAAATTTAAGGGAATAACTTTTAAAAACTTTGATATCAAAGACTTCAAAAAAATTATTGAAAAAAAGGGTTTATTTCTTTTTCCATCTGGTCCAGGGTTATCCACTATTGAAAAAGAAATGCCATACTTAAGAGCCTTAAAAAATGCTGATTATAATTTTTTTGATAGTGGATATTTTGTTTTATTATTGAAATATTTTAAAAAAATAGATGTAAATAAATTTTCCGGTTATCTATTTATTAAATTATTTTTAGATTATATTAAGAAAAATAATAATAAAAAATTATTTTTAGTTGACCCAAATATTAGACTTTCAGTATCTAATACAAAATTATTTAATAATATAGGTGTGGTAAAAAAGAATATAAATAATTATATAGCACCACATTATGATTCAAAATCAATATCAGATAAAAGATTACTAAATATTGTTAAAAAAATAAAACCAGAATATATTCTGCTTAATATAGGTGGTGGTACATAAGAAATCTTGGGATTATATTTAAAAAATAATATCAATTTCAAATGTACAATTATGTGTACTGGTGCTGCAATATCTTTTTTTACTGGAGATCAAGCACCTATAAATGTTTTTTTTGATAAAATTTACCTAGGTTGGTTAATAAGAATTATTTTTAATCCTAGTGTCTTTTTACCAAGATATATAAAAACACTAAAACTGATTAATATTGTTTTAAATAATAATATTAAAGTTTTAAAATAAATAAAATTATGAATAATTTGATTTTTAGTAAATTTAAAATAAATAATAGAATTTATAAAAATTTAAAAGGTTTATTATTAGAATTCTTCAGCAGAACAACTATCCAAATATTTTTTTTTCCACTCATGTTTTATATTTGGGGAACAGAGTATACGGGTATATGGATATTTTTAACTTCAATAACTACATTTGCAGCTTTAACTAACTTGAACCCTGATGAGTTTATAAGACAGCATATGATATTGAATTTTGATAATAAAATTGAAAAACAAAAAATTTACTCAAATGGTTTTATTATTGCACTAATTAACAGTTTATTTTTTTTTCTAGTAGTTTATTTCGTAAACTTAATCTTTTTAGATAAATTTACTATTACTGAAAATATTAATTTTAAAGATTTAAAGACTTTTATTTTTATAATAGCTTTTGGTAGTGCTTTAACAATAATTTCAAATTATTTTTTGATTAAATTTGAAATAGAAGGAAAAATTTTTTTAAAAGTTAATCTAATTAACCTATTTTTTATTCTAAATAGAGTAGTGCCATTATTAGTTGGCCTTTATTCAAATGATTTTAATAATATCTTTTATGCATATATTGGCTTGCAAATTATTCAATTAATTATTTTTTTATATTGGTCAAAAAAAGTAAAAATATTTTTTAACTATAGTGATGTTTCCATTGGATATCTAAAAAAAATCATTAAAAATTCTTTAAGATATTATCTCATTAATTTAAAGGGCTTATTAAGCGTTAGTGGACTAAATTATATTATCGGATTTTTTTTTAATGCAGAAATTATCTCAATTTACAACGCTATAAATGTAATGTTCAAATGGTTTTATGTTAGGATAATTGGCATAGTTCATACAATAACTACATATGAAATTGCTAGATTTAGTAAAATAATAAAAAAAATTAAAATATTAAATAAAAGAATAGATATATCTGCATATGTATTTGGATTAATTTTAATAATTATTTCTTTTACATTTGGAAAGCTTATTTTTAATGAGTGGACTCTTTATAGATTTGAAAATTTTGATAATCTAAAAGTATTAATTTATTTAATAACCACTGAAGCAATCTTATATGTATTGTGTTCTAATGAGCTTATATATTTAAAAGCAATAAATAAAATCAGAATAGTTGCTGAAATTAACATTATTTTAGAATCTGTTTCTTTGATTATTATTTTTATTTCCTTGTTAAAATTTCAAAACATTATGATTGTAATTCAAATACAAATAATAAAAAATTTAATATTATTATTTATTAATAAAATTTACAAAAATAAACAGTTAAATTTGACTCATAATTAAAAGATTAATTAGTATGAATAAAAATAAACAACACTTACTTCATCTTGACTATTTAAGGGGTTTAAGTGCACTACTTGTTTGTATGGGACATTTAAGAAATGTTTTCTTTGTTGATTATAATGACGTTTTAGCTGTTAATAGTTTTCTTGTTAAGTTTTTTTATTTTATAACAAGCCTAGGTCATCAAGCTGTAATGATTTTTTTTGTTTTATCAGGTTTTTTAGTTGGTGGTTCTATTATTAAAAATTTAGACAACTTCAACTTTAAAAAATATCTTACTAATAGAATAACAAGACTTTGGGTTGTTTTAATTCCATGCTTATTTTTAACACTTGTAATAGACCAACTATTACTCTCAAGCAATCCAGAGTTGTTACAGGCAAAGTACAGAAACATTATTAATAGTGGTCCATCAGAAAATTATTCTCAAACATTAATGACCTTAATGGGTAATATTTTTTTTCTTCAAACTATATTTGTTAAAACTTATGGTACTTTAGAGCCTGTTTGGTCTTTAGCTAATGAATTTTGGTACTATATTTTATTTCCATTAATTTTGATAATTATAGATTTTAAAAATAAATATAATCTTATACTGAAATCTCTTTATACAATTTTTTTACTGATAATCTTATATTTTTTACCTATTGAAATAATTAAATATTTTTTGATATGGTGTTTTGGTGTTTTTGCATTTTATATTTATGACCAAAAAAAAAGTAATTATCATAAGTTTAATTTTTTATTATCATTAATACTTTTGGTATCTACATTAATTTTATCAAAATTAAAAATTTTATCTTTATTCAATAGTGATTTATTAATTTCATTAACTGTAAGCTATCTTATTGTAGTTTGTCCTAAAATAAATTTAGAGCAAAATAAAATTTTAAAGTTATTTAAAAATGTTATTATTCATTTATCTAATATTTCATATACTTTATATTTAATTCATTTTCCTATTTGTATGCTTATATTTTGTTATGTTATTAAGTTTGAAAAAATATACTTAAATTTATCAAACTTTTTTTCATATTTATTTTTTTTATCAATAATTATTTTAATTGCGTATCTTTTTTGGTTTATGTTTGAAAAAAATACTAATTTGATAAGGGGTATAATTTATAGAAAAATATTTTAAGTAACATGAAAAATCTATTTTTAAAAATTTCAAATAATCTGACATGTTGACTAAAAGAAAAAACTATTTATTTATCCATAATTCTTTCATAATATTTACATTACTATTGTTTACAGAGGGTATTTTAAGAAAATGGTTTACAAACAGTTATGCTATAGAATTAATAATTTTAAGAGATTCAATAATTGTAATCTGTATAATTTATGCTTTTAAAAATCAAATATTAGATTTTAAACAAAAATTAGAAAAAATTTTATTATTAATAACCTTATTAATAATTTTTTGGTCCTTGATACAATTAATTATAACAGAAACTACTGTCACAATTAGTATTATTGGTTTACGAAATTGGTTAATATTTTACTGGTTTGTAGTAATTTTTTATAAAAGTTTGGATTATGGTGACTTGGGTTTTATATTAAAACTCCTTACGATAACATTTATTCCAATAGTGTTGCTGGCTTATATTCAATTTTTATCACCTGTAGAAAGTGTTATAAATAAAGGAGTTGATGGTGGGTTTATATTTCAGGTAGTAGATGGTGTTGTTAGACCTTCATCTATTTTTACTTTTACTTATGGTTATAACCAATATCTAGCTTTCTTAGCACCTATTATTTTGGGCTTAATTTCTTTAAAAGGTAAATTTAATATATCTTCAAAAAAAAAATTATTATTATTATTTTTTTTATTATTTGCAGTACTAACTTGTGGATCAAGATCAATTATTATTTATTCTGCTTTTTTATTTGTTGCATATTTTTATTTAAACTTGTTTAATTTTAATTCAATAAGCATAAATATAGGTAAAATTTTGATTTTAATTATATCATATTTTTTAATTATAAATTTTCTAAATGAATATTTTGAAATTATTTTTAGTAGATTCGAGACTGCTGCTGTTCAAGAAGATGTTTTTTCTAGAGTTATACAAATGGTCTTAGGTTCACAAAACACTTGGGAAAATTATAGTATCTTTGGTGAGGGACTTGGAGCTGCTAGCAACATGGCTAGACCATTTTTAAATACAAGAAACTTTTATTTGGGGGAATTTGATTCAGATCGAATGTTAAATGAAGGGGGTACTTTGGGAATTTTATTTCTATGCGTAAAACCTATATTTATCTTAATATTATTTTCTAAATGTAGTCAAATAAAATTAATATCTTATGAGAGATATATTTTTTCTATTTTAATCTTAATATTTCTTGTGTACCAATTAATGCTTTCAAGTATAACTGGGCAAGTTACTTCGCATGCATTTTTTATATTAGGATTATGTATGTTTTTTGTCATATCAAAAAGTAATGATAACCTAGGTAAAAAATGAAAGTTTTATTAACTAATCCAACAGGTAATCAAAATTCAAAAAATTTAGGATTAGCGTTTTTACATAGTAAAAAATTGGAAAAATATATTACCACTATACATTTTGATACTACAAAGTTTTATTTTCACTTTTTACCAAAATTTTTAAAAAAAGAATTTAAAAAAAGAGATTTCTCATTATTTAGTACAAAAATGATAAGCTCTAATCCGATTAAAGAAATATTACTTATTATATTTAGAAGATTAGACATTAGTAAAATTCTAGTTAATCTAAATAATGAACAAATTTTTAATGATGTTGATAAATTTTCAGCAAACTACATAAATTACAAGGTAACACATGTTTATAATTTTCAAAATTGTGCAATTCAAACTTTTTTAAAAGCTAAACTAAAAAAAATTAAATGTGTTTATGAATTACCCACTGTTTACTGGAAAGAGCACATCAGTATTATTAAAAATGAAATTAAAAAAAACCCTCAATTTAAAAAAACTTTACTTAAAACTAATTTTTATCCAGGCGTAGCAAAACAAAAATTATTGGATAAAGAACTTGCTATGGCTGATCTAATTATTGTTCCATCTCATTACGCTAAAAGGTCTCTTAAATTATATAAAGGTAAGCTTTCAAAAATTAAAGTTATACCTTATGGTTTTCCTAAAACATTTTCCGCTAATAAAAAAAATTGGTATGATGGAAAAAGAAAGCTTAAAATTTTATATGCTGGAAGTTTAAATCAAAACAAAGGTATTTCTTATCTGGTAAAGATTATTAATAAATTAGATTTAAATAAGATTGAAATTGAAATTATTGGTAGTGGTCCATTAAAAGATTATCTTGAAGAAAATTTACCATTTGCAAATTTTTTAGGCTCTATCTCTAATGAGCAAATGTTAAGAAGGATGAGAAATAATGATATATTTATTTCCCCCACTCTCTTTGAGGGTTTTGGACTCACATTATCTGAAGCTATGTCACAAGGCTTAGTTGTAATGACCACAAAAAATACCTTTTTAGGTGATTTAAAAAGAAAAAATATTTTTATTAAAATAGATATTAAAAATATTGATAAAATTGTTAGTAATATAAATGGATTAATAAAAAAACCTTCGGAATTAAAAAAAATTGGTCAAACAGCGATAAAATATGCCAAATCTAACTCATGGAAAAAATACAGAAAAAGAATAATTAAGGAAATTAACTAAATGAAAATTTTACATATTATCCGCAGTATCAACCCTGATAGTGGTGGTGTAATAGAATCAATAATATTAAGAAATATATTATATAAAGAGTTAAAATTTAAATGTGAAATAGCAACCCTAGATATTTTTTCTAAAAAATTAATTTTAGATAAAAGGCTACCCTTTGTGAATTTTTTAGGAATCAGTAAAAATCGAATTATAAATTATTTTAATTTTAGTAAATGGTTAAATATAAATATCAAAAATTATGATTTAGTAATTTATGATGGAATATGGCAGATTACAAATTTTGCACTTTGGAAGATTGCAAAAAAAAATAATGTTAAATATCATATAGCTATACATGGAATGTTAGACCCATGGTTTAACAAAAATATCCTAAAATACCTTAAGAAAATAATTTTTTGGTGGTTAATTCAATATAGAGTTTTAAGGGATGCTAAATCTGTAATATTTACATCCAATGAAGAGGCAAGATTAGCTAGTAAAGCCTCTTTTTTTCCATACAAAATAAAAAAAAATATAATTAGCTATCCAGTCCAAGGTAATCCATATATTAACAAAATAAAAAGCAACTCTTTTTTAAAAAAATTTCCTAAATTAAAAAAAAAGAAAATATTACTTTATTTGGGACGGATTCATGAGAAAAAAGGACTTGATCTACTTTTGAAAGCTTTTAAAAAATTTTCTTATAATAAAGAAATACATTTAGTAATCTCTGGGCCACATCAAAAAGAATATATGGCTAAAATTATAAAATTAATTGAAATTTTGGATCTCAAAAATCATGTAACTTTTACCGGACCTCTTTATAATAAAATAAAATGGGACGCATATTATGCTAGTGAAGTATTTTGTTTACCCACCCATCAAGAAAATTTTGGTCTTACTTTAGCTGAGTCTCTGTCAAGTAGAAGACCTGTGATTACTACAAATAAAACCAATATTTGGAAATACATTAAAAATTATAAAGCAGGATTTGTAGGAGGCGATAATGTAGCTAGTCTACAAAAAAAAATAAATGAATGGTTATCATTAAGTAAAAAAGAATATAACAAAATGTGTATTAATTCATTAAAATGTTTCAATCGAGAGTTTTCTAGAGAAGCTGTGAAAAAGGATTTTAATGAAATATTAAAACTTTAATTTAAAAATTTTTATTAATAAAATTTTAATATTTATAAATTATCTATTTTTAATGAGAGTGCGTTAAATCTATTTTTTAAAATTAAACATTAATTTAGTGATTAAAAGACTTAGTAATTCAAAAAAACGTAGTTTAACAGTTAGTATCCTTAATTTTTTTGAATAATGATTATAATTATTTTCTTTAATTGCATTATAAAAACTTATCCTTGAAACTTCAGTTATTTTATATCTGGTAAGATAAATTATTTTTCTTAAAATATTCATTTTTAAATTTCTATAATCAACTCTTTTTATTGGAGCCCAAAATTTTTTTTTATCAAGAATACTTAATCTTAACTTTAAGCCTTCATTTCTTTGTCTTAAACAGCCCCTTTGAGCATATTTAGCATCTTCTAGTTTAATTTTTTCTATAAAAATTTGACCATTATCATTCGCATTATTAATAATATCATCTAATACTTCACTCCTAGTAATTAACAGGTTTTTCCCTCTAGTTTCATTGATAAATTTAGGTAACCAGGCATCACCTATAGTTAAATCTGATGTTTCACCAACTACATCATCACAATAATTGCACGCAGGTAACATCATAGCTCCTGCATTAAATCTACCTCCTGTAATTTTTTTTGAATCTTTAAATATATTTTTATCAAGTGTATCTGTAGCTTTAAAAACATATGATCTTGGATTTATATTCTTTGATTTTGTTCTATAGTCAATAGATTTTAGGTTATTTGGTGATATGCCAGCACCCCAACCTAATGATAAAGACCAATTAATTGATTTTAAATGACCACAAATAAGGGAAATTACAAATGGAATTTTTTTATTCAATCTTTCATCAATCATTTGCATTCTTCGTAAACTTTTACACATGCAGGGAACCCCAACAAATACAAATTTCCCTTCATCTTTTTCTAGTAATTTTAAAATATTTGACATTTCAACCACATGGTATCTTGATTGGGAGCCATCTTTAATAGCACTTATATCTTTACTAATTGCATATTCATAAAAAGCAGGATTATTTTTTTTATTTAATGTCTTTTTTACATGGATTACACCATCAACCATTTTTTTTTTTAAAAGTTCAACTAAAATCCATGTACCAATGCCACCAGATGAACCTTTTTCTCTATAACTATTTTCATTCACATGAGCAGCATACATATTCTTAAAATACCCAATCTCATTATCATGGGTATATTTCTTTCCATAAATACTTTTAGCTATGAAATTTTCGTTAATCTCAGGATGTAAAGAAGGACAAGATTTAGTTATCTGTTCAGATTCTAGTTCTATAGAATTTAAATCAATATCTGGGATATATTCACCATATTCATTAACTTTCATTGCATGATTTAATAGATATGCACAATTTCCGCAGCCTACACAAAAACCACCTTCTATTACTTGTTTTATGCTAGACATTAATTATTCAATTATTTTTCTTTTAGAAATTAATTTAGCAGGGTTTCCTGAAACAATATTTAAATCCAAAACCGACTTAAAGCATACTGATCTAGCTGAAGTTATCGCCCCCTCTCCAATGATGCATCCTGCAGCTATAAAAGACCCAGCACAGACCCACGCAAAATCTTTGATATGTATTTTATCTACTTTAAGAGGTAATGATTTAAACCTAATATCATGTGAGCCTGTACATAAAAAAGAATATTGACTTATAGTCACATTATTTCCAATTATAATTTTATCCATACAGTATAAATCTACATAACTGCCAACAGCACTTTTATTACCTATCTCGAGGTTCCATGGGGCCCAAATTTTACATGTAGGAGATATTTTGTTTCCATGGCCAATTTTAGATCCAAACAATCTTAATAGAAATATTCTCCAATTATTTAGACACCATCTTGGTGTGGTGCGAAACAGTAAAAGCCAAAAAATTTCCCAAATAAATCGTAAAAATATCTTTTTGAAAGTAAATGTTTTTGTGTATGAAAATTTTACCATAAAATATTTTATTTTTTAAAAAAATACCTAGACTGAATTGACTTAATTAAAAAACTTTGACCAGATGATTTAAATTGATTTATTTTTGACATTACAGGTATCCAATTAATCTTATTTTTTAATAAACTGTTAATATGTTTTAAATCAAACTTTTTAACAATTCTATTTTTTAATCTTACTTTTTCTAACAACTCATTAACTCTAGCATTATATTTGCTTTTATTTTTTTGTAAGCTGACAACTATAAAATCTTTTTTAAACAATAATGAAAATATTGTTCCATGAAAGGTATTGGTAACAACAAATTTTGCTGAAAAAATTAATTTTAACCATTCTTTAGGAGATGGGTATACTGTTTTACCTATTTGACGCCATCTTCTATTAATATTAAAAGGAGTAATAATTTCAAGATTATATAATTTTGAAATATAATTACAGACATCTCTAATGACACGGTCATCTCTAAGATTATAGCAGAATAGATAGTCTTTTTTAATAACTTTTGACCCTGTTAGAAGATCATGATAATTATCAATTAACAAAGTTGGATCAGGAACTACTGATATCTTTTTTTTAGTATTTTTTTTTAAAATTCTTAATGCACTATGTTCACGTACAGAAATTCTATCAAAATTTTTAATTAAATTTTTAATTTTATTATTGTATCTATAGTTAATTTTATTTACACCAAAACTAGCAGCATATGAAATTTTAAAATTATTTTTAGAACCAAAATTTAAAAAATAGGTTTCATCTATGCCGTATTGTTCTGAAAAATTCCAAATTTGGTCACTACCTGCTATTAAAACATCAAATTTTTTTGAATATTTATTTAATTTTTTAATATCATTAATTCTTTTTCCCTTAATACCTAGCTTTTTAATCTTAAAATCTTTAAAACTAACTTTTAATTTTTTGTTAACAAAAACATTATATACAAAATTAATTATCTTTTTATATAGTATTAGAATATTTGGTTTTATATTTACTAAACTAAAAATATTTAAAAATTTACCACCTTCCTCAATATGCTTAGGGTGATAATTAATAAAACTAACATTATAGTTTTGATTTTTAAGAAATTTTTTTAAAGCATAGGCTTGTAATAAGCCACCATAATTGTTTGTAAAATGATACGTTAAAATTCCAATTGTAGTTTTCATACTTGACTGTAAATAAATTTTTTTGGATTAAATAATAATTTAATTATTTTTTTAAGAGTGATTAATATTATTTGATACGATATATTCATGTTAAGACTTTAAACTTGGAAGTTCAGATAGCTTTTTTATAATTTCATCATTATTGTCCAGGTCTTTAATTGCTTTTTTATATTCAACTAATTTACTCTCAACAAGAAACCTGTACCAAAAACCTTGTAAAAAATGATAAATTAACCCCACTCTACCATCTAGAAAACCTAATAAAAAAATATATCTATATAAAAAATATAATAATGGCCCTAGTCCAATTGGTAATTTGTTATAAAAGCTTTCTTTGAAAAATCTTTTTAGAGAAACATTGAACGAAGTGTTTTTTGTACTTAATTTTTTTTTGTCATTTTTAATTTTCAGATTATCTAGTAAAATATCAACAACTTCTCTACCAGCATACCAATCATGTTTATTTATAAAAAAACTTAAATTATTTAAATTATGGTCACAAAAATTATTTTTTAATGTAATTGTTTTACCTCCCTCAACCATAATATGCTCATCCATCCATCTATCCTCGATATAACCATGACCAGTTCTCCATAATCTTAATAATATAAGTGGGTACCTTCCCCCAAATTTTATCCATTTATCCATAAATATATGTTTTCTTTTTAAATTTATGCCAACTATATCTTTGTTAATATTTGGCAATTTATTTTTAATCTCAATTATTAAATTATCTTCAAGATATTCATCAGCATCTAGCCGTAATGTCCATTCAGTTTTAAAATTAATATTATCTAAAGCCCAAGTAAATTGTTTTGATTGGTTGATAAATTTATTTTGTAAAATGTTTACATTTAAAGATTTACATATTTGAATAGTGTTATCTGTAGAATATGAATCAATTATATAGATATTATCTGAATATTTTTTTATTGATTGAATGCATCTTTCAATATGCCTCTCCTCGTTATAAGTTAAAATAACGACTGCTATATCAAGCATCATTTATTTGTTTGTAAAAGTTTCTGATATCTTTTTGCAGCTAAAACAGATTTATTGATTATTTTTTGACAATTATAAGTCAGAATGATATTTACACTATTTTTTTTCAAAACTAATTTTAATTTTTAGCAAAAATATTTGCTACTTCACTATTGATATCTAATGTTTTACTTTTTTTAATTTTTTTATGATCTATGATTTCTACTTTTGGTTTTACACTATTTTCAAAAACATTTGTTAATACATTTGAGTCATTTATAGCGTCATTTACAGAGTTTATTTTTTCTATTAAATTACTTCTTTGATTTTGAAACTTCTCAATTTCTGTTTTCATAATTTCAAATTTCTTTTTAGTCTCTAGTAATTCACTACCCAGTCTTACATTTTCCTCTTGATAGAAATCTATTCTCGCAATCGAGTTATGACCTAAATTTTCTGAAATTTTATTCTCTGAGTTATTATTAGAATTTTCTAAGATATTTTTTGGATTTTCTAAAATCTTATTAAGAGCAGAATTAATTTTACTGATGTCATTTTTTAATTCACGATTTTCTTTTACACTCAATTCTATAAAACTTTGATGCTCATCCATCCTTTTTTCTAATAATTTAGATTTTAATACTAATTCATTAGAATTTAATAATTTTTCTAATATTTTGGTAATTGAAATTTTGATCATTTTTAAAATAAAAATTAAATTTTTTTGTACTTTTAGTTTATCATCTACAAATAACAATATGCTATGAGCTAAATTAAAACAGTTATCTAATATTATATCAAGTTTGTTCTTTTCAATTATTAAAATATCATTTTTTTTTAACTGTTTAAGTTTAAAAGTATCAATTTTGCTTTGTAACTCATTGCTTGAGTCCAGGATTTCTCTTATAGAATAGTTAATATACATAAATACAACCACAGGTTTATTTATCTTTTAAGAAAAGTCTAGATAAAAATTGCGTTGGTTTGACTCACTTTTTAGAAATTTGGATTAATATCAAACGAACTATGCAAATCATCTTAAAAAGATGCGTTTAAATTTATTCTTAATCACCTTTGTGTTTAAAAATAGCGTAAAAAGTTTTAAAGATTATGTATAAATCCAAAGATATTGTCCAATTGTTTAGATACCATAGGTCGAATTCCATTCTTCGCTCCATAACATCAGGATTTGGCGTGGCCCCTCTAAGTCCATTAACTTGAGCCCACCCTGTGATACCTGGATTACATTTGTGTCTTTTAAGAAAACTATCAAATAAAACAGAATAATAAATGTCGTGTTCTACCATGTGAGGTCTTGGTCCAACAATAGACATTTCTCCTTTTAAGACATTAAAAAATTGTGGCAATTCATCAATGCTAAATCTCCTTAATAATAAGCCTATTTTTAAAAGTCTTTTGTCACCTTTTTGGACTTGTTCAGTTTTATCAAAATTAGTTTTTTTTAAAGATCTAAGTTTAAAAATTTTAAACCTTCTACCATCCCACCCTGTTCTGTTTTGAGTAAATAATATGGGTCTTCCATCTTCTATAAAAATGAAGATAGATGAGATGATCAAAATAGGTGAGCTTATGATTAAAAAAATAATGGATAAAAACTTATCTATTAAAATTTTAAAAAAAAGATTTATTCCATAAAATCTTGATCTTTCATAATATTCAAAATTATATTTATTACCTAAAAGTTCTTCTCCCTTTAAATTTAATACATCATTTAAGCTCACGTTAAGTGTGTCAACAGAAAACTGTATAATTTTATTAAACACTTTTTTCTTTTTATTTTCATTTCCATTAAATATCCAAATTTGTCCTAACGCATGATATTCTAAAATTGATCTTATATCATCCATCTCATTGAAAATTGGAATCTTAAGCTCACTTTTAATAAACCTAATATCATTTTCTTCAAAATCTACCATTAGACAACATTTAAAAACATTTATTTTATGAAATGTTTCATTTAAAATTTTTTTTATTTCTTCATATGTACCAACCAACATAATATTTTTTTGGATTATATTTTTGTTAATTAATGAATTATAAAGATAATTAAAATATAATTTTAAAATTAATAAAATAATTAATAAAATAATAATCAAATATAAAAAATTTTTATCTATATTTAAATTAGTTTCAAAAATAAAAAAAAAACTTAATATTAGAATATTAGAAAAAATAAAGGATAAAAAATCTCTTTTTAAAAATGATATAAAATTTGAATTATAATGTTCTTTATTTGTAAATGTGATGATAATAAAAAAAATAATTGGAAAAAAAATAGCATATTCAAAATATTTTGAATATATAAAAATATTTAAATCAAGTAATTGATAGATCGAACGGTTTTCTAAAATAGAAAAGCTATAAATTGAGAAAAATATAGTGATTACTTTTATAAGGTTGGAATATATTATGAAGCCTTTATCATCATTTTGAAAAACTTTTTCTAATCTAAACATTCTTAATTTTTATTATAATAATCTGCGGTATAGTTATAATAATAACTGTAATAGCTATCTTTTGAAGTATCTAAATCATTAATAATTATACCATCAATTTTTGCACCAACATTTTGAACTTTTTTAATTGATGACATAAATGATGAAGTTTTTGTTTCTTCAGATCTGATAACAAATAGGTTGTAATCTGAAGCTTGTGCTAAAATTAACGTGTCTGAAACTGGTTGAACAGGTGGAGAATCTACAATTACATAATCATATTCTAATTTTAATACATCTAAAAATTTTTTAATCTGTTCTTTATTAACAGTATCTGACATATCAAATCTTTTTTCACCTGAGGTAATAATATCTAATTCAGTTCCTGGTACTTTAAAGATAGCGTCATTAAATTGGGCCGATCCAGATATAATTTCACCCAAACCAAATATTTCTTTATCAAATTGATAAAATCCATTTAAAACTGAAGGTCTTCTTATGTCGGCTTCAATGAATAATACTTTGCTAGATTTTTCTAATGATAACGCAAGATTAAATGCATAAGTTGTTTTTCCCTCTGAAGGGTTTGACGAAGTTACCATATAACTTTTATTTTTTTCAAATTTTGACTCGATAATTGCTCTAGAAGATCTAATCGCTTCAGAGAAACTAGATGCACCGTCCTCAATAAACATTTGCAAAATATGAAAGCCTCTCTTAAGTTTTTCAACACGGGGCAACACTCCTAATTGTGGAATATTTAATGAGTCTATGGCTTCTGGACTTTTTATAACAGAAGAATTCATTTCCCTAAAGTACAGCAATCCAAAAATCCCTATAAAAGATAATATAAATGTAATAATAAAATTTTTTTTAGGTTTTGGGTAGAAATGGTTTGATGGTAAATTTGGACTTTCAATTGTCTTTAGTTTTGATATTTGAAGATTTTGCGCTTCATTAGTTTCTTTAACTCTTTGAAGAAAAGTTTCATATAATTTTCTACTGCTTTCAAGCTCTCTAGAAAAATTTAACATTCCAGATTCCTTATCTTCTAAAACTCTTAACTGATCTGTTACTTTTTGAAGATCTTCTTCAGATGATCTTATAAAATTGTCTAGATTGCTAAGCTCAAATGCTTTTTGTTGAATATTTTCATCCAAAATATTTTTTAATTGATTTTTTAAACTTTCATTTTGCTCTTGTGCTTGAATAATTTTTGGATGTTCATCAGTATATATTAGCCTTAAAGATTCCATGCTACTCTCGTTAGCGTTTAAAGTATTTTTTATATTTGAAATTTCTTCTCTAGATCGTAAATCCTCAATTGCTAATAGAGCATCAACATCACCCTCTGCCACTTTAACAGAAAGTAAATCATTTTGTTGTTGTTGATATTTTTGTTTAGCCTCAATTATTTTGTCAGATATTGATTGAATTTCTTTAATCTTTAATTCTTTTACATTGCCAGTATCAACAAGGTTATTTTCTTTTTTATAATTTGATAGTTTTTTTTGAGCAATATCAATTTGAACAACAAGTTCTTTTAATCTTTCAGTAATTTTTTGATTTGCATAAGTCGTAATCTTTATTTTACTATCAATTTCATATCTCTGATAAGAATCAATAATTGATAACAGTGCTAATTGTGAAATTTTTGGATTTTCTGAAACAAATGATAGCTCCAAAACATCACTCCTTGGTACATTCTTCACAGTAAAATTATTAGTTAAATTTGATTTTAAGAATTTATCATTAATTTTTTTTTCTTTACTTAATATTCTTTGAAAAAAATTTTGATCACTTTGAGAGTAAAGATTTTTAAATTGCATTGAGCTATTTTTATCCTTGATAACATACTCTAAAACTTCATCACTTTTTAAAATTGCCATTTGATTGTTAATTCTATTAAAACTTGACTCAAGATTATAAGCTTCTTCAATATTTACAATTTTATTTTCTTCACCTTCAATTACTATAATGGCTTTACTTAAAAATTTTTTTTGTTGATTGAGTGAAATTAATAAAACTAATAGGGACGCTATTAATGATATTAGTAGTAAATTTTTTATATTTTTTTTAGCAACAAGATAGAGAAACTTTATATCTCCTACATCGAATATATCTAATATTGAGTTAATTCTATCAATCATACTATGTAAGATGTTTATTTCCTTTATATCGATAATTCAATACATAGGAAAACATGCTTTAAAAAGTATATAAAAAGATCATTTTTATATGCTTTCATTAACTTTGCTACACCTAAACTATGATGTATTAGTTACTTAATATGATTTGTTTTAGAAAAAAATTTATAACTACTATATTAGTGTTATTTTTTTTAAATAGCTGCGTAACGTTACCTGGAATAAATGAAAATCCTACATCTAAAAAATCTAATATAAAAACACCTGTAAGCCAGTACTCAATGGATGATGTTGGAATTAATATAATAAATTTAAATTCTTTATCTGGGGAA
>Ga0209362_1001689_pt1 | contig 17235 bp, 15 predicted proteins | sample SaaInlV_165m_DNA_FD_184680 | JGI IMG/M metagenome (GOLD analysis project Ga0209362, IMG submission 184680) | Marine microbial communities from expanding oxygen minimum zones in the Saanich Inlet - Saanich Inlet SI037_S3LV_110m_DNA (SPAdes)... | ecosystem: Environmental > Aquatic > Marine >...
AAAGTTATTAAAATTGATGTAGAAGGGTATGAACTTTTTACGCTCAAAGGAGCGAATAAAGTTTTAATGAATCCAGACTTAGAAGTATTAATTATAGAAATTAATGGACACTGCCGTAGATATGGTAATACAGAAGAAGAAGTATTCAGATTTATTGCTAGTTTTGGTTTTAAACCTGTTTATTATAATCCTTTTACACGAAAAATAAATTTATTAAATAACTATAATCATGATTCAGATAGTACAATATTTATTAGAGATTTAAAGGATGCTACTTTTAGAGTTAAACATGGGGAAAAAATACAGATTTGGAAAAATTGTTATATTTAATTCTCATTATAATTCACATATATGAATATTTTAATCTATATAATATTAATGAAGCTAGATCAGGCCAGATAAGATGGGGAGATGCTATTTATACTAGCAAAGGAAATAGAGAGAAAATGATAGGTCGATTTGGATTAGGAAGATGAAGTGGTTGGTAGTAGATCATTTTGGAAAGTTGGTATTAATTTATAATTCATATTTAAATAAAATTTATTATGAATAAACAAGATAATAAATGTTTGGCACTAATTGTTCCCTGTATGAATGAACAAGAAGTACTACAAAAAACAAATAGTGAACTGCTCACGCTCTTGAACAAGCTTATTGATAATTTATTAATTAACTCTAATTCATATATTTATTATGTTGATGATGGCAGTACAGATGAAACTTGGCCTATTATAAAACAATTATGTTCAGAAAATAAGAATGTAAGTGGCTTAAAACTCTCAAAAAATTTTGGGCATCAAAATGCTTTGCTTGCCGGGTTGACAAGAGTTAATAATAAATGTGATTTTGCGATAACGATTGATGCTGATTTACAACAAGACATCAACGTAATTCCAGAAATGATAAATAAACATTATTCGGGTGCTGAAATAGTCTTTGGTGTACGTATTAATAGAAATGGAGATTCACTATTTAAAGAAATTACAGGTGATATCTATACAAAAATTATTAATCACCTTGGTGGTAATCTAGTTGATGGGCATGCTGATTTTAGATTAATGGGAATAAAATCGATAGAGGCATTATTGGAACACAGTGAAAATAATATATTCCTTAGAGGAATAGTTCCTGAATTGGGATTTCAATCAAGCATAGTAAAATTTGAACAAAAAAATAGATTTGCAGGAGAGACAAAATATACAACGGTTAAAATGTTCCAATTAGCATATAAAGGACTAACATCAATTACAATTGCACCTTTAAGGGCATTAATAATTTTAGGTGGAGGGTCACTTGTTTTATCATTTTTTTATGTGATTTATGTATTGTATGCAAAATATGTTGTCGAATTGGCTGTCCCGGGATGGGCATCAATTGTTTTGCCAATTTGGATATTTAGCAGCCTTCAATTATTATCAATTGGTTTACTAGGGGAATACATATCTCGCATTTTCATAGATATCAAAAAAAGGCCAAGGTTTATTTTTGATGACGAAGTATAATTCATGAATAAATTTTTCATTTATTTAGATAAAAAATTAAATGATTTATTTTCTAAAAGTTGTGTTAATACTAAGGTTATTAATGTTTCTCTTTTTATTGCAATCACATATTTTATTATTCGATTTATAGATAACGTATTTTTGGCTCCTGCATATTTGGGAGACGAATCATTTTTCACTAGGGATTTGATTTTTTTTATAGAAAATGGGTATAATATATCAGTAATTAATGGTACCTGTATTCCATTCACACTACTATCAAGATTCCTTTATTATTTTTTGAATGATATATCTATGTCACTCCGGTTAGCAAATGTAATAATTATTTTCTTATTGTTTCTATATATATTCGGTAGAAAAAATTTATTAGTCATGAATTATAAAAAAATATTTATGATATTATTTTTAATGATAATTGGTACTACAGGTGGCATGTTTTATGGTACAAACGATAGTTTTTTTTCAGTTAGTTTTATTATCTTATGTTCGGAGAGTTACCTATATCTAAAGCGGGAAAAAATAAACCGAATGTTCATAATAATGGTTTTTTCAATTTGTATAATGTCCAGACCTCATTTCATTATTTATTTTCCAATATTATTCTTTTCCTTTTATATTTATTTAATCTACCAAAACGGTTGGAAATTGAAGATTTTATTTAATCCAATAATAATTAGTTTTTTCATTAGTATTTCGATTGTATTATTATTTAACTATCCTAAAATAATAAATAATAACTTCACCCATAATCAAGGAACTTATTTACCAAAGTTTCTATTTTTTTCATATGCAGATAAATCAGGGACTTATAAAACAGATGATCCAGAATTTAGTTGGACTCAGTGGGGCTTTTATTCACAAATGGTATCAAATAATAATAGATTGGGTTTATTTGCTCCTTTAGTTGATTGGGATGAAGTTAGGACCTATAAGGAAAAAAATGGGGAGGATAGTCTTCCACAATCTTATCAAGCGTACCTACTTGAATGTTTTCCATCAATTATTAGAAGAGTGCCCATCTCAATTATTGAAGTTGGTTTTTATAGTATCAGATATGTTGGTTGTTTTTTATTATGTCTTCCATTTTGGGTATTCTTCAAAATCCGTGAAAAAACTAATAATCCTTTGATATTTATCTCAATTTTAGTTTTTGTTGGAATTATTGCGTGGACTATAATTTGGCCTACTACAATTGCTCCGCAGAAGTTGATGCCCTTTTACGTAATGTTATTAATCTTAGTAACAGAAAAATCAAATTCTAATTCTTATGTTTTTAAAAATAACTACTTAATGCTAAATATCATTATCATGGATGTCATAACAATATGGGCTCTATGGAAATGGAAAATATTTCTTAACATCTGAGCAATGCAAATAAGGTTATATCTGTGATAATACCAGTACATAATACTTTCAAAACGCTAGTAGAATATTGGACACATTATTATTCCCCGCGACTGAGAGATTGATAAGATTATTAAAGAGACTTGCTAAATTAGATCCAATATCAAATAATATTATTAACTCAATTTATTTTGAACAATGGAGCCAAATGATATAATATAAATGGTTTTAAATGGCAATCATAAATAATAGGTAAATCTTAATGGTAAAAAAAAATATTGATATTTCCATTGTCATTCTATGTTATAAATCTGGTAAAGAAATAATAAAATTTATCGAAAGTATCTATTCAAGAGGTAATGAGCGTAAAATTGAATTTGAGGTAATCTTAGTAGCTAATTATTGGCCGAATGAAAATGATATCACCCCCACGCTTGTAAATAGATATGCCATAAATAAGAATAATTGCTTAGTTGTGTCCAAACCTAAGGGAGGAATGATGGGTTGGGATATGAGAAGTGGGCTAGAGAAAGCTAATGGTAGAGTGCTAGTCGTAATAGACGGTGATAATCAATTTGAACCAGATCTTGTTTTTTGGGTTTATGATAAACTTCGGACCGATAATTTAGATTTATGCAAAACATACAGAGTGGATCGAGAAGATGGTATTTATCGAAAATTTATTTCTAATATTTTCAATATTTTTTTCATGTTATTATTTCCTGTAAAAAAGTATAAAAAGGACTATCGGGACATTAATTCAAAACCCAAAGCAATTTTAAGTTCAGCATATCAGAAAATGAATTTAAAAGCTGATGATTGGTTTATAGATGCAGAAATAATGCTTCAAGCTCGTAACCTGAAATTAAAAATAGGTAGTTTCCCTATTAGTTTCTATAAAAGTGAAAGAGAATCTTTTGTAAAACCTATAGCTATAATTGAATTCATAAAAAACTTAGTTCATTATTGGATAAGAGGCATTTCTTATAAAAATTAAGCTGTTATTGACAGGAAGTAGTAGTTCCATAGGTTCTGCACTTCTAGAAAAAATTAGTTTTGAACTTTATGATGTCACATGTATTTCAAGAAGAAAACATAATTACAATTCCAAAAGCATTAACATTTATGTAGGTAATTTAGAGGAGAAAAAAACTCTGCACGAATTTCCAAAGCAAGATGTTGTGGTACACATTGCAGGTGTCACTCATGCAAAAAAATATAGTGAGTATTACAATGGCAATGTAAAAACCACCATTAACCTAATTGATTATTGTCAAAAATTGGGTATTAAACATTTCATATATATTAGTTCTAGAACGGCATTGCCAAATTCTGGAATATATGGGGAAACCAAATTACTTGCCGAAAAAGTTATCGTTAATTCTAAAATTCCATATACGATATTTAGGTTATCTGAGGTATATGGAAAGGAGACTAATGGTTTACAATTATTGAATTTTTCTATTAAACATTTCCCATTTATCTTAATTCCTGGTTATTATGGGTACAAACTATGCCCAGTTTATATAGATGATGTTATCCAAGTCGTGTTAGCAGGTATCTCGTTAAAAAGTGCTTCTAATAAAGTTTATATAATTGCAGGTAACCAAGAATACAGTTTCCAAGAACTTGCTACCTTAATGACTGAGTATTTGAAAATCAATAAGAAAACAATCAATATACCAATACTGCTAATAAGAATTCTGTCATATTTTAACTTAATTATGAAAAAACCATTACTATTTCCTGATCAAATAAATCGTTTAATATGCAAAAAACCGGCAAATATTGGTCTTGCGAAAAATGATTTTAATTTTGATCCAAAACCGGTCCATGACCAAATAGAAAAGATCTGTATGTGACCTAATGATCACTATAGAAAAACTATAGGGATAGAAATTATTAAGATAAATGGTATACATGATTTTAACATCCCTTTTAACAAACCCAGTTTAGCTGGGAATGAACTTGAATATATCCAAGATGCAATTTCTCTTAGACATATTTCGGGAGATGGTAATTACGCAAAAAAATGTAATTCTTTATTGGAAGTTGAATTAGGTATAAAAAAAGCACTGCTTACCACATCCTGCACTCACGCTTTAGAGATGGCAGCAATCCTTTTAGACATCCGGCCCGGTGATGAAGTGATTGTACCTTCATTTACTGTATCCACAGTAAATGCGTTTGTTTTGTGATGCGCAAAACCTGTTTTTGTTGATATCCGCCCAGATAAATTGAATATGGTTGAAAATTACATTGAAGATTTGAACTTTAATTACTTTTATGGCTTTTAGGGTAAAACTTCCCTATTTAATTAGCACAATACTTATAGTTATTTGCTCATCTTATTTTTTAAGCAAAAACACACCATTCACTGGAGATGAATTTTATACTCTAGATATTGAAAAAATCCATAAACCCATTCCCTATCGTATAGTATTATCGCAGATAATTGAGATATTTAGTCCCATCACATCGGAAAATATTTTTAGTCTTCGCTTCACCAGTATTGTATTTACGCTGGTTAGTATCATTCTTTGGTATCTGTGTTTCATCAGGGATAAATATGAAGCGATAATTTTTTCCATATTAATAATAACTAGCAGTTTTCTATTACAAGAATCCATCTACTTCAGATATTATTCTTATTATTTTTTATCATCTACGGTTACTTTTTTATGCTTAATACACTGGGCTAAAAAACTCAATACAAACCAGAAACTCATGGTTGGATTTTTAGGCACACTCATCAGCCCCTATCTCTTTTATATATTAAATGCACTCCAATTTGCATTCTACTTTATATATATTTTTATATTTGAAAAAATTAAAAATATAAAATTGCAACTAACCTTATTTATGCTTCCATTATTTTTTATTTTATTTATTGCAATAAAACCCAAAATTATTTGGACCTTGTTTAATTGGTTAAACATAATTGGCCATTTAAAAATAGATATGACTGCAGGTATTGTTCATGGTATTACCAAATCAGTCATTATTAAGCCTTTTTATGCCGTGTATCAAATGATTTTTGGCTATGATATTGCCCCAACAAGTTCGATTCTAATTTTTCTATTGTTCATATTGGTTTCAATGTTGATAGCTCACCAGCTATACAGGATATTTTTGGTGGATAAGTACCTATTTTTGCAATATTCAGCAATTTGTATTGTACCATTTCTTATGATTTATCTTTTTTTTGAAGTTATCTCTTTACCTGGGTTTACTCAACTTGAAACAAAACATGGAATGCTATTATATCCTTTGGTAATTAGCCTGATTGTAAAATCGCGCAACTATGTATCTCCAATGATTTCATATCTTTTGGTTGGCTCTATTATTTTTTGTCAGACAACAGGTATACTCTTCGCCTATAATAAAAAATATGTGAACTGGAATAATATTATAGAAAAAATAGATTTATTTGTAAATAGTGATGATAAAACAAAGATTCTTATGGATGGTAGGTCAAGGGAAACATTCAAATTTTATAATCAGAATCTAGAGATTAATAAAATCATCAGTTATACCTGGGAGCCAATGGATTCATTAGAATCTTGGATTAAAGACAAAGAAAGATTGGTTTTATTACTTAATGATTATAAATCTTATACACCTTTAACGCTCGAACAAAACTGGAACGCTGGTAGTGGGAGTTTGGATAGAGTTGAAAAACTAAATATGATTCTAAATAGAGTAAATAAAGATTATTATCTAGATGATTCATACGTTAGTTATCCCACATTCCTTTATTTACTCAAAAAGAAGGTTGATGGACCTGATAATATTGTTAGTGCTGGTGTGTGGCAGCATCAGTTAAAAGATTTGGGTCTGCCAATTAAGAGTGATAAAAAAAATGATGTTTTATCATCAATAATTATTCAACCAGGCGATTCAGTTGAAGTTATTTCAGACTCAATTCTTGTTTTTAATTTGGAAAATTCCTGTCAGGAGATTGAAGTTGGAGATACGGTAGGATTTGTGGAATTAAATCATGTTCAAATTCCACTTATTCTTGGTAAAAATATTTGGGATGTATTTGCTGAGTTCAGAGATGAAGAAATTAATGAAGCAAATGTGTTCCATAGTTGGATTCATAAACCACTTGTGTCGGGATCCATCAAATATGAGGGATCGTATTTCCAACATACTGCTAATCTTTATACAATGAATAGTCATTATTCACATGAAGTAATAAAAGTGATTAATAATTCTGGTAAATCAAATATTCGTTTCTGGATAAGTAATTAATAAGTGTTACTAAGGTATTCTAGATTAATTCGCATTAATAATTGGACTAAAAATTTAATTATATTTTCACCTTTATTTTTTGCTGGAAAAATCAGCAATGTAGTTCTCCTTCAGCAAACTTTGATTTCATTTATCTCATTTTCATTTTTAACCAGTTCTATTTATATCCTGAACGATTATATGGATCTTGAGCATGATCGTGCCCACCCGTCCAAAAAAAATAGGCCCTTAGCCTCGGGTAAAGTCCCAATTGCCCACGCTGGAGCAATGGCGATCATTTTACTTATCGTTGGTTTGGGTATCATTTTCCAATTATCAATTGATTCATTCTATGTCTCTTTGTCCTATGTGTTTATTATGGTTGCCTATTGCCTGGTGTTTCGAAAAATGGCTCTGGTTGACATTGGAATTATTGCTACTGGTTTTGTCATCCGTCTTTATGTAGGCAGCACTGTGACAGGAATTCCCAATTCCATGTGGATCATTATTATGACCTTCCTGCTTGCTCTTTTTATTACCCTTGCCAAGCGCAGGGATGACCTAACGAGGTTGGTTATTAATGAGGAGAATACAAGAGAGTCCTTAAATGGGTATAATATAACTCTGGTGGATAGTCTTATCATTGTACTGGTCCCGATTATCATCGTTTCATATATACTTTATTGTACCGCAGATGAAAATATTACCAGGGTTGGAAATAATCTTTATCTGACGTCAGTCTTTGTCTTTTTTGGATTTATGAGGTATCTCCAACTGATTTTTGTGAAAAATATGGGAGGTGATCCTATGGGACTCTTATATCGTGATTCCGGGATTCAATTATTACTGTTTTTTTGGATTTCATCCTTTGCGTGGATACTTTATTTCTAATGGGCACTTACATCTCTTGGTAAAAAATAATAATATTTCTGCCTGGGGGAATTTCCCTAGAATAATAGGAAAAATATCAAAAGCATCAACCAGAGAACAATTAATCAAGACTTTAAATGAAAATGATACTATTATTCCTTTTGGAAATGGAAGAAGTTATGGTGATAGTGCCCTGAATGATCATATGGTACAATACGATAATCCGGAAATATCGATTGAATTTGACCAAGAACTCGGCATAGTACAGGTAAGCGCTGCTACCCAGATAGGAGATTTGATAGATTATATTCTTCCCTTTGGTTGGTTTCCACCCGTTGTGCCCGGTACAAAGTTTGTCACCATTGGTGGTGCGATTGCTGCGGATATCCACGGGAAAAATCATCATATTGATGGGTGTTTTAGCCAACATGTTCTCTCTTTTAATCTTATGTTAGCTGATGGTGATATTATTCATTGTTCAAAAAGTAATACTCCCGAGCTATTTAAAGCTACTTGTGGGGGAATGGGCTTAACGGGTATTATACTAAATGCTAAAATAAAAATGATGTCTGTTCAATCTAATATAGTTGAGCAAATTTCCTACAAAGCGAAAAATATAAATCAAATATTTTCTCTTTTTCAAAAAAATGATTCTAAACGATATTCAGTTGCATGGATAGACTGTACTGCAAAAGAGAATAAATTAGGACGTGGAATATTGATTACCGGGGATTTTATAGAACAAGAGTATCAAAGTGAAATCAATAGACCTAAAAAACCAGGAATTTCTATCCCATTCTTTTTACCGTCTTGGATCATAAACAAATTTTCATTAAAAATATTTAATACGCTTTATTATAATGTTTCAGGTTTAAAAGAGAAGAAAAAAATAAATATAGATTATAATGATTTTTTTTTCCCATTAGATACGTTACATCATTGGAATAGACTTTATGGAAGAAAGGGGTTTCTACAATATCAATTTGTATTGCCATTAAAATATAGTTTCACGGGGATTCAAAAAATATTAGTCAAAATTTCTCAGTCTGGCCAAGGATCACCTTTAGCAGTATTAAAATTATTTGGACCAGAAAATAAAAATTATTTATCTTTCCCTATGAAAGGATATACATTAGCATTGGATTTTAAAAATCAACCTTCCGTTTTTCCTTTATTGAATGAATTGGATAAAATTGTATTAGAATATAAGGGGAGGGTTTACCTCGCTAAAGATGCTAGAATTAATAAAGCCAATTTTGAATCAGGATATGGCAGGATTAATAATTTTCGCAAGTTAAGGCATCAAGATAATTTGGAAATCAAATTTCAATCTCACCAATCAAAAAGACTTCGGTTATAAATGAAACCAGTTTTGATCCTTGGCGCTAAAAGTGATATGGCGAAAGCGACAGCTGAATTTTATGCAAAAAATGGATGGGACCTAAATTTAGCAGGAAGAAATATTATTACGGAGTTGTCAACATTTAGAGACCGATTAAAAGATGATTATGGCTGTGAAATAAATCTCTATGATTTGGATATATTAGATTTCAAATCTCATAAGAATTTTTTTAAATCTTTCCAACAAAAGCCAGATGGTGTTATTTGTTTTATTGGGGTATTAGGGGATCAACAAAAAAGTGAAATGGATTTTAATGAAACCAAAACTGTGATTGATTCTAATTTTACAGGTATTGTGAGCCTCCTAAATATTTTTGCAAATTACTTTGAAGAAAAAGAAGATGGTTTTATTGTGGCTGTTAGCTCTGTTGCAGGAGATAGAGGACGTAAGAGTAACTATACCTATGGATCTGCAAAAGCAGCTTTAACTACATACCTATCTGGCCTTCGCAACCGGCTTTCTCCAAAAAATGTTCATGTTATGACAGTAATACCTGGCTTTGTGGAAACAAAAATGACTAAGAATTTGGATTTGCCTAGCCTAATAACTGTAAGTCCCAATTATGTGGGAAAGAAAATATTCGAAATGCAGCAGAGGAGAGCTGACCAAATCTATATTCCAGGATATTGGTATTTTATTATGGCCTTTATAAAACTGATTCCAGAAAGGGTATTTAAAAAATTAAATATTTAAGCAAAAATAAAACTTTCAATGGCGTTTTAATCTTTTGTACTGTTTTCATAATTTTATCAATTCTTAAGAACCCTGGCCAGGCTATTCCTGCACACAGTGACGAACCAAGCGTAGTTGAAACAGCTATAAGGATTTCTGATGGATCATTGAATCCTGAATTTTTTAGGTACCCATCAGGGCATATGAACATTTTGGCATTAATTTATAAAATAACAGAGTTTTTTAGTGGTGAACTCACAAAAGAAAACTTATACTCTATTGCCTGGGTGTTTTCACGTATATGTATAGCGGGTATCGCAGCAATGGTATTTATGCTTTGTTCAATAAATATGAATTATTACTTCGGCGTTCTGGGGAGCGTCTTAGCTATGTTAAATCCAACGCTATATACGCATGCTAATTTTGCAATTGTTGATGTACCCATGGCATTTTTTGTTACATTATTTTTTTTAATCCTAACAACCTTATACTCCAAATCTGATTGGCATTTTAAATATATAATTTTACTGGCGTTCATAACAGGAATTGCAATTGCTCTAAAATATACCGCTGCACTTCTGGTTCCGGTTCTTCTTTTTGTCTCAGCTGATTATGTACATAAAAAAAGAAAATTTATTCTCTCTATTAAGCAAATAAAAAACGTTTTAATAGGTCTGGGTATATCTTTTCTGATTGTTTCAGCAATGACTGAAATTTATCAACAATCTCTTTTGGATTATTTTACGCGACTGACCACAGATGGCATTCTGGAAATTGAATATATTCGAAGTTTAAGCAATTTCAGTTCATTGATTATGATTTTTGGGATACTGCTAATTTTCTTTAGTCTATGGAACAAATTGATTCAAAATGAATGGGCAGGATTCTTTATTTCGCCATTTCATTTATTTACAATATCTATTGTTATAATTGGTTTTGTTTTATTTTCTCCATTTACATTAATCGAATTAAAAAAATCATTTGCTGATTTTATGTATGAGTATCGCCACATGAAGATTGGTTCAGCCGCCCAATATCATCATCTTTCAGAGGAATATAGAAATATTATTTCAAATTTATCATCCACTGATTCAGGGATATTTTATGTTAACCTTATTTATAATAATTTAGGTATAATTGGCATCATTTTTTTCTTTTACGGTATTTACCATATGTATATGCAAAAATCTGTCTATTTAATGACATTAATAACCTATTTAGTTCTTTTTTTATTTACCCTTTTTACTTGGAAGAATGTTGCTGATCGTTATGCTCTAAGTCTTTTTCCAATTATGATTGTATTTATAATGCATGGACTTTTTAACGTATACAAAATAATCATTCAAAAATATTCGTTTAATAAATATTTAGTTATTTCTCTTTTATGCATGATTGTTCTAATTCACCCCATAGCAAATTTTATTAATTAGCAAGGAAAGTATTAATTAGTACTCTTAAAAGAAATAATATCATTATCTGGACATCTTCATTCTTGCCTGTTATCGGAGGCCTACAATCAGCCACCTTTGAAATTGGAAAATATTTAAGTGAAAATAACTGGAATGTCAGTGTCATTACCAATCGATACCCAAGAACCTTAAAATTGTATGAGACCATTAGTGAATTAAAAGTAAACAGGTATACTTTTTTAGCCAACCCATTTTATTATCTTCGCTCAGGAAGAATAGATTTATTTTTTGCCTGGTTATTTTTCAAGCCAGTGACCCTGATAAGACTGATAATTGATTTTATTATATTTAAACCAAAGATAGTGAACCTTCATTTTCCGGATCATCAATTATTAGAATGTTATCTGCTAATGCTCCTATTTCGGTTTAAACTCATTATTTCACTTCATGGTAATGAAGTGGAACGAATGCGTACCCTATCGAAGAGATCAATAAGATATTATCTTTATAATAAATTGTTCACATCTGCGGTTAATATCACAGGATGTTCGAAGTTTCTAGCTAATGAATTACAAAGAAATTTTAAGGGTAGATATACCAATAAATGTTTTCCAATGTATAACGGTGTGAGTGAAGTATTTTTGACACAGCAATTAAAATTACATAAAAGAGATTATATTTTTTGTGCTGCCCGTTTCGCACCAATCAAAGGCCTTGATTTAATTGTAAAGGCAGCAGATAATAATATCATCAATAAATTATTGATTGCAGGTGGAAATGAAAATGATTTATTGAAATTAGAAATACCAATAAATGACTCAATCACATTGCTTGGATCATTATCACATGATGAAATTGCGCACTATTTATCAGTTGCTGAAATAACAGTTATTCCATCTAGGTGTGAAACATATGGCATCTTTCTTGCAGAAGCTATATGTTGTGGAAGCCCTGTTGTGGCAACAAATGTAGGTGGGATTCCAGAAGTAATTGCATTAGCTATTGAAAAATTGAGCCTTAATGAAAAAGAAATTTTTAATCGCTGGGTCAAACTTGTAGAACCAGATGTTGAATCTATAAGAAGTGGTATTCAAAAAATTAAATCTAATAACAAAATTGAAGATTATATAAATATTATACCCAAAATAAGGTCTCAATTTCATTGGGAAAAAAGGTTATTAGCCATTCAACAAATATTGATTAGTAATTAATTTGATAATTCTAAAATTATTAGGGGTCTTGATAGCGAGGTTGTTATACTTTTTTTATAAATATGAAGGTATAAATATTTTATTCAAAAGTCTACCATCAAATATTATCGTTCATATTCTACGCTTATTTGGAGCAAAAATTGGGAAAGATGTCCGCATTCAAGCGCCATTTCTTATTCACAATGCTGATCAAATTTATCCAATTTATTCTAATTTAATTATAGGAGATGATTGCTATATAGGTCGAGATTGCATTTTTGATTTAATGGATAAAATTACGCTTGGAAATCAGGTAACTATTTCTCATCGAGCTGTATTGAATACACACACCAATGCTGGGAAAAGCCCCATCGCTAATAAAAAATTAATAAATACAAGTGGTGTCATTAAAATTAATGATGGAGCATATTTAGGGAGTAACATAACAGTTTTGGAATCTGTTACTATTGGTGAACAATCAATTATTGGCGCGTGCGCATTAGTGAATAAAAATATCCCTAAATTTGTTACAGCCTATGGTATTCCTTGTAAAATAATTAAGGAATTAACATAATAAAAAGTCAAGGAGAAATATAAATGGACTCAACTTTTATCAATGCTATAACTGAATATGAAGCAAATAAAATTGCTACTGGATCAACTCTAGATTTACTCCAATGGTTCATATCATTATCCGTATTAATAGTCTTAACAATATTTATTCAATATACATATAATAAATATGCTACCACTGTTTCTAATCATAGGGCGTTTTCTAATTTATTTTTATTATTTAGTCTAGCCACTTTTTTAATTATTTCTGTAATAAAAGTGTCATTAATTTTATCCTTAGGATTAGTTGGTGCTTTATCTATTGTCCGATTTAGAGCTGCAATAAAAGAGCCTGAACAAATTGTTTATTTATTTTTGTTAATTAGTATTTCTATAAGTGTAGGTGCAAATCAATTAGTTATCGCTTGTATAATCTCATTGATTGTATTTTTAGTCGGTTACTTTACCGTAAACTCCGGAAACGACATATTATATAATTGTGACTATGTAAAAATTGTTTTTTCATCAAAACTTGAAGATGAAAAACAAGAAAAATTATTTGATTTAATTGAAAAAAATAAAAATATAAAAAATATCTTACGCTATATGGATGATAATATTAATTCTGAGATTACTTTAAATATAAAAATTGATAATCTTAATGATTTGAAATATTTAAAAAATATGTTAAAAAATATTGATAATCAAGTTACTATTAGTTACTTATCATCGACCAATGTTTAAAAGAAAAGGCATTTTAATATTAATAATGATTGTTTTATTTTTATTCTCATTTTATTACGGTATGTATATAACAAGTATTGGTGGGATTAATAGTAATATATATGAAATATTTTTTTCTAGTTAATTTTGATAAAAGTTAATCATACAGGTAATATATCTATGGTTATACTATGCATAGCAATTTGTTCATTTGGTCTTCTTTTTGGAGTTAAATCTTATTTTTCAGGATATACACACAAATATAAACACTTTATAGAAGCTTTTATATATGAGCCGAATGAAACTTTAAATAATTATTTTGACAAAAAAAAAACAGAGGACACGCTTAAGTTTTTTATTAGTCCAAAGAACTATATGATACTGTCCAAAGATAGGCAAAGACGAATTGGATTAGTCCTCGATTGGATTGGTGGAGGAGATATAATGACTGAAAAGGATCTATATAAGGAAGAAGTGAAATGTAAGCTGTATTATAAAAGAAACAAAATGAAGTCTAAAATAAAAATTCCAGGATTTACTTGGGATCATTTCCTTCATCCTCAGAAATGGAGTATGAGGGTTAAAATAAGAGATAAAAATTCTTTTAAAGGTACAAAACAATTTAATCTATTAAGGCCGGAGACAAGAGAATACTTAATAGGATACATTGCCAATGAAATTGCAAAAATATATAATATTATTAGTATAGAATACAGTCCGGTTCAAGTAATGATTAATGGGAGAAATATGGGAATCTATTTATTTGAAGATTTTTTCAATAAATATTTAATAGAAAAAAACAGGAAGAAAGATTCAGTTATATTTACCATTTCTTCAGCAAGTGATAACAAAAAAGATCGGGTAGATTTAAAAATATTTCATCCAAGTCCTAATAAATTAACTAATGATCAAAAATTATTAATTAGTAAAATTGAAAACCGAAAAATCAGTTTTGAACAAATAATTGATGAAGAAAAATTGATCGTTTTATTTGCATTAGGATTTGTTTTCGACTCATGGCACCATTTTAATTCTGAAAATCTTCGCTTTTATTATAATCCTCATACGAACTTAATAGAACCTATCATAAGAGAGATACAAACCATGCCTAAAGACCTCATGAACAGAAATTTAAGTGAAGATGACATTATAAAAAGATTGGAACTTTTAATAAATAATAACCCTTATTTATCCAATTATTTAGATAATAATCTGAATGATAATCTATTCATTTCAACATTAAACAAAACTATTGATGATATTATCAAAGAATACTTTGATATAATCTCATCTGATGAGTTTATAAAATATGATTCTATATTCAACACCGAATCAATTGCGAGCAGTTGGCAATCGAATATACTGACTAATAATGTAAAATATTTAAGCAATACACTTCCTAAAATCGATGTAACAACACAAAGCCCTAGTTGTATTAATGATACGATTATTTTTAAAGGAGAAATCATAATAAATGAAACCATTATCATAAGTGAAAATGAAGTATTGATCATAAATGAAGGTTCTAACATCAAATTTCAGAATAACTCAAACCTCATTGTTTATGGAAATATTCAAATTTTAGGTACTAAAAACAACCCTGTTACGATAACTAATGTTGATAATTCAAAATCATCTATTATTGGTATCTCTACCGATGATGAAAATAAAATATTGTATACCAAATTTGAAAATTTATCATCTCTAGAATATAAGGGATGGATTAATAGCGGAGCTATAACTTTTTATGAATCAAATATTGTTATAAAAAATTCTAGTTTTTTAGATAATAAAGAAGGAGATGATTATTTAAATATTGTTCGTACAGCATCATATTTTATTGGTGATTGTGATTTTAATAATAGTTTATTCGATGCAATTGATATTGATTTTTCAAATGGTATAATTGTTAATTCAACTTTTAATAATATAGGTGATGATGCCATAGATTTTTCAGGAAGTACTACGGATGTGAGGGACTGTATATTTTCAAATTGTAAAGATAAGGTAGTAAGTTGTGGGGAATCGAGTTTTATAAATATTTCTAATTGTAGTATATCTTCAAGTAGATTTGGCATTGTATCAAAAGATTTTTCCGATGTAAAATCTTTTAATAATGAGTTTATAGACAATGAATATGATTATAGTGTTTATAAAAAAAAGGATGAATTTGGCGCCGGAAAGTTAGTAGACATTGGAAGTTCGGGTGAAATATCTATTTTATTAGGTGTTAATTCTATTTTTAAAACGGATAATATAGATACTACAGTGGTTAAAATATCATCATTAATAAATCAATATATATTGTTGGATAATTAATGATAGATCATATATATCGGTATGAAAGAAAATTTGTAATATCTTCATTGCAATATGAATTAGCAAAAAATAAAATTGAATTAGACGGGTGGACTAAGCGTTTCCCTAAAAGGACAATTAATAATATTTATTTAGATAATATTTCGCTAGACTCATATCATCAGACAAATGATGGTGATTTAAGAAAAGAAAAGATTAGAATAAGATGGTATGGGCATACTTTTCCATTTGATAGAATAATTCGTAATCCAATTTTGGAATTCAAAGTAAAGAAAGATAATTTAAATTATAAAATATCTAAACCAATGGAATCAATAGAGATATTTATTGGAATGCCCTTGACCATGCTAAAAAAAGAAATATTTTGTCAATTAGAGAGGATTCTAAATGAACAAGATAATGCTAAAATGAAATATAAAGAAATTCAATTTATTAATAACTATGAAAGGGAATACTTTATTAATAAAACTAGTAACGTAAGGCTTACAATAGATAGAAGTCAAAATTATTTTCACACAACTCCAGTAATTAAACATTCGACAGCTGTTAATTCAATTGTTATTGAATTAAAATATAATTTGGGTCAGGATTTCAATAATTTTGTAATTCGAACAAACCTAATACAAAATTCTAAGTACAAGAATGGTGTAGATCTGTTATCATAGAGTTTGCCAAATGTTAATTTATTTATTAGTTATTGGATTTACCGTATTAGGAATTAGAGATATACTTTTGACTAAGAACGGTTTAGAAAATTCCCTGAATTGGGTGATTTCTGCCTTTTTACTTGGGTATAGGACATTTGAGCCTGTTCCCGGCTTGAAACTCCACCCCATTGAATTATTTATTTACGCATGCATTATTAGAATTATTATATCCAATGCAGTCAAATATAGGGAAATGTCATTAGCGATATCGTTACTAGGTATCTTTTTTATTGCCTATTTCTTCATTGATTTGTTAACGGGGTATCATTTCATGGTGCTATTAGAATTCAAGAATGCTTTTTTACTGAT
>Ga0209362_1001700_pt1 | contig 17178 bp, 7 predicted proteins | sample SaaInlV_165m_DNA_FD_184680 | JGI IMG/M metagenome (GOLD analysis project Ga0209362, IMG submission 184680) | Marine microbial communities from expanding oxygen minimum zones in the Saanich Inlet - Saanich Inlet SI037_S3LV_110m_DNA (SPAdes)... | ecosystem: Environmental > Aquatic > Marine >...
GCACAAACCATTTTATATGGGCATTCAGTAACATCTAATATGGTAAAGGAGTGAAAATCACCACCAGTACCCCGAGAAACGTCCACGCACATAGTATACTCTCTATTTTCTTTCGGCTCTTCGTATACCCGAATACCTTCGGGGGTTGAGGACAATGGCTCTTTAAAAGTCAGCTCTCTTAGTATCTGGGGCTTAATCAGAGTATTTTCGCTACCAATAAATTCACATTCGAATTCAACCCTGAATTGCTCCTCTGAGGTATTTGCTATCGTTTCACTTTTCCATTCTTCATCTCTTCCGGGTACATCACTCCAAAGGACTTCCACCGGAGCATAACTATTTCTTCCTTCCAATGCATCCACCCACAATTTGTGGAACATATTTAATCCCTTTGGAGTGGATACGATTAAAACCTTGGTATTTTTGCCGGATGAAATGGTAGGATAAACCGAGCTGAAAAATTCTTCTGCCACTTCATGCGGCACATAGGCAAATTCATCCAAAAATATCATATTAAAAGATCCACCACGAACAGCACTGGAGGAAGTTGCAGATGCCAAAATCTTGGAATTGTTTTCTAATTCGATTGACCCCTTGTTCCACTCTTCTACACCCTGTTGTATCCACTTGGGCAGATTTTCATAGGCTAGTTTTAATCTATGAAGGAGTTCTCTTGCAGTTGCTTGTTTATTGGCAAGGATAGCCACTCTAACATCTGCATTGAAAAGAACATGGTGAAGCAAGTATGCAATAACACAAGTACTTTTTCCAGTCTGTCTTGGAAACTTACAAATAACAAATCTATTATCATCAATGGATTTAATTAAATTTTGTTGGAATTCCCAAGGTTTAAACTGCTGTAAACCATGATCCAGTGTAATAATTTTCATGTATGTACTGATAAAGTACAATGGATCTTTAGAACATTTTAAGTATTCTTTAATTTGGTCTTTGGTAAATTCTTGCTGCACACCGGGTGCTTTAAGATTATGATTCCCTAGATACGTTTTGCTCTTGTCCACCATTATCAAATTCCAATGCTTTACTGCTTTGTTTAATTAAATCTTGTAATTCTTTAGTAGAACCAACATAGAGAGAATTATTAGTAACGTGTGTAAGAGCAGATCCACTTTTATCTTCTCTTATGTCTTTCATCTTTTTATGCATATCAATTAAGTCTTTATTTGCACCAGCAATGGTGCTGATAAGCTGAGAGACAACTTCATATGCACGCGGTGATTCCCCCTCTGATGCTACACTTAGTATACCATCTATTGCTTCATTACCTTTATCGATAATGTCGAGAAGGTTTTCTCTTACAACATTGAAATCTCGGTTTGCACCCATAGCAGTAGTGTTCACACTTTTGGGTACCGATATTTCTGTGGGGGCTGTTTTTTCTTTTTCACCAACCACTTCACCTTCAATTCCTAAAAACTCAGATATATTTTTATTCACATCCATTATAATGTATTACCTCCATAGTCAATGCCACCAGATGCACCATATTCGTATATATTTGTGGTGTATGCAGTGAATGTGTCAATGCCAGAAGATGCCCCAGATGGTCCAGTTACACCAACAATAATTCTGGCTGCAGCACCAGTTGTCCCGGTAACACCATAACCAGTTCTTCCTCCCTCGAATAACAATCCCTTGTTCATATCATAAATTTTGGCATCAACTGTCTGAATAATACCACTGGTTTTTGTTGGTCCAAATACATATGATTTTGCCGTGAAAGTCATATCAAAAGAGATAAGTCTTCGTGCATCAAAATCTCCTTCATATTCTTCTACCACAGAAAAATCATTCAAAACAATGGGAACATCCATCTTTTGATTTACATCATTGATGTTTATTGTGATTATGAATTCCGGAGTAAAATAGGGAAGAATCTGTTCAACTATTTGTAAACCATCTTCCATAAATTTGGTTAAAATAGAAAGGCTGAAAGAAAAATCATAAGGCACTTCGACATAGTTATAACTTATTTTTGTATTATCTGAACCAGCAATATATTTTTTCTGAAGAGTATTCTTCTTTCTGTCCGAAGCATAAGAAGCATCGGTCATTTCGAAACTCATTCTAGGCAAAGTTACCTGTGCCTGTGCTTCAGCAGAAAGACTAGAATACTCTCTTAGTCTACGAACCCATTTTTCTTTAGGACCATAGCCCAGGGGGACTCGTATTCTTTCTGTTTCATTTCCAGAAGAATCCAGCCTTTGTACATATATGTTATTAAATAATGAACCAAATGCTACTGTCAAATAACGAATAGATTTATTATAAAAAGGAGTAAACATTAATATCCTCCCTCACTAAATGGATCTGTTTCAGTGAAATCAAAAACATCATCTGCTTCAATTTGCACATCTCTATTATCTGAGAAATTATCTACTGGAATATTAACCGGAATCGTGGGGGAGGATGTGGTACCTGAGGTAAAGTACGCAGCCGAATCATTTCCTGTCACTCCGAGCGCACCACTATAAGATCCGCTTGCCCCTGCAATTTGGAGTATCATACTAGAACTAGTCCATTCCACTGTGTTGGCAGTAAATGTCGCGGTGGAATAAGAACCACCTTGGTAAATCTTTTCGCCTACCAAATAAGTTCCAGTGCCACCGGTGAATGTAACATTGATAGCAAGATCATCTCTAGTAGAATCTGTTTTGTCTATATCTGTATCTCCAGTATCAAAGTCTTCTTGACTATACTGGAAGAGTTCGCAATTTAATTTATAAACATATCTTTTCCCCGATTGGTAAAACGGGTCTTCATGTTCAACAAATTTAATTTCGAACATACCTTTGGTAAGAGGAAAATAAACAATATCTCCCTCCATGGGTCTGGTTAGTACAGGAGAGGTTATTGTAGCAATTTCTTGTTCAAAACGTTTTTTAGAAACGGCAAAACTAATTGAATCTCTTATTTCAAGACCAAATCTCGAAATAAAATCACCTTCTCCTTCAAACCCATCTACGCTTTCAATATACATTTCCATGGGGACTGCAGTATTGAAAGCAGATAAAACATCTTCACCAAATAGTTCGTCTTCCTTGACTAAGGTTCTTGGCATGTATAAAACATCGTGACCATGGATCTTGATTGATTCTATAACTAGATCTTCAATCAGATTTTGATCTGTTTTTTTGGGTCTAAAAAAAGAATTAGTTGCCATTTATTACCCCGTATAAAAATCAGGGGGCAGCTCGTACATATCGTGGACCTGCTCCTCTATTTTATCTATCTCTTCTTTAGCCTCATCTAAAATCCGTCCACCGTTAAACTGGACGCCACCGGGAAGTTGAACACCTTCAAATTTAATGAGGTTGTTCCCCCATTGTTTTTTTATTAATGAAGTGAGATATTTTTTAAGGAGCCTGTCGTTGTAAATTTCAGTGTATGTTTCTGGATTAAGTGAAGAATAAACTTCTAATACCATATATTCTCCGGCATTTATTTCTTCAGACCAGTTCATATCGATATACAATTTATTTTCCACTCTACTAAATCTGATCCGTCTTTCTGGATCTAAAATTTGTTGTATGGATGCTAAATGTTGTTTTGTAATAACATAATTGGTTAAAGATCCGGGAGTAAAAGTACCAAAAAAGTCATTTAATGACAACTGGTAAGATACATCGAACATGTTAGTGGAATGACTTTCAAACTGAAAAGCTCTAATCACACTAACCACCCTAGAGTCTATCGAATCCATATCCAGATATTTGTTGGTTATGTCTGTCTCTGTGACCGCATGAGTTAAATAGGTGAGTTGAACTCCATCAAAATGATATTCAGAAAAAAATTGAAGTGCATCATCTAGACAGTCTTCAATTTGTGAGTCATCGACGTTGATATCAATAACCGGTGCTCCAAGTCTCCTTAAAGCGTAGTCTTTCAAAGTTTGTCTTGAAGAAGGTTGCGACATTATTTGTCTTTCCTATTATAGTATTTCAAGTCTAGACTTGATTGTTGTATCAAAAAATTGTTCTAATTTATAAAATGTGTCTTGTTGGGTAGCACCTGCCATCACACTGTCCCGAGCAGAACTTAAAGTGGTACGATAATCGACACTTAAAGTGTAAATTAATTCATCTAAAGCAGTTTTATACACGGCTGAATCAAGTATGGGAAATGCTCCCGATTGGGGCATAGTAGCCCCGGTGGCACCGGGTGAAGAAATACTAGAACTGAGTTTATCCGTATAGATTCTAGTATTTGTGGTTTTTTCTCCATCCATGATACCGGACGGTCCCTGTCCAGTAACTCCATTTGGAACCATAATATGTTTTATAATATCGTGATATTTATTCGATTTACTAATACTTTCTGATTGATTCCTACAATACATTATTAGGTCATCTATCATATTTGGTCTAACACCAATTTCGAAACTTTTATTAGCATCCAGTGTACCTAAAGTTGAACCCTGATTACCAGCAATATCGATATAGCTTGTGCTACCGGCTGATCCACCAGTAACTGATAGTGCAATATTACATAGATTTAAATCAACATAATCAGCAATGGTGCTTAATAGTGAATTTTTATCATCATTATCAATTATATTGGCATAAGATACTGTTCCAGTTACACCGTTTCCTTCTAGCGTATATCCAGAAGTAAAAATAGTTATGCCTCTAGAAGCAGTCCCACCGGTTGGTCCAACTTCACTCATAAACAATGCATAAACACCACCAGTCAATGAACCATTAATACCCGGTACATGTGTAGTTCCAGTTGGGGCTATCCCAGTTAAATCTAGTATTTGGACAACTTTACCAGTAACCTCTGAAGTTGCCCCTGTTGCTACAGACCTTAAAGATGCAGTACTACCCAGTCTAAATCCGGGAGTGTGGCCAAGGTTGGGATCAAAAGTCACACCCAAAACCATAGTTGCAAGTGGGTTATAACCAAGACCCAAATCTTTAAAACCATGGTTAATTTGTGCATTGTCCAATAGTTTAAATATCATATAAGAATCTATTTTGTTTCTAAGCTCTTCTATGGAGCCTGAATTAAGCCGAGAATTATCAGAAAAAATAGATCCAGGATTTGCGGGATTTACCCCATATAATAATGCATTATCACCAAGTAAGTGGGCTATATATTGGTTTGATTCTATCTCATAAGTATCATCAACCATTTCAGTCACATCGTCGGCTGTGCTGCCCTCATTGAATAAACCAAATACATCATCTAGAGCACCGGTGTCACTAGCTAACAAACCCCCAATAATTGAACTGTTTGACCCCGCACTAAGTAAAGCTATTTTGGATATTGAAAAAACAGGACCGGAAAATCCACCATTGGCAAAGGTAAATAAGTTAGATTGTTGGTTAAGTGCAGAATCTGGCACACCACCACCACCAGTGCCCCCCAGGCTGCTAGTAGATATTGCTGGAACACCTCTACCATCTGTTGAATATCTGATATTTCCTGTTAAATTATACATTTAGATTAAAATCCTTTATTCACCTTTTAAGTGTTATTTCATTCATTTGCAACCGAAACCTCACTGGTGTCTGTTGCCATCTGACACGCCCGCTGGCATCATAATATTTCAGAGCATAATATTTAATCGGTGTATTGAGAATATCTGTTCTGGTGAACAAATCGTTGGCTATTGATTGAGTCGCCGGTGGCGATGTGATATTCGCACCAAGGCCTTGGTCCTCATTCTCATAGACGCCATTACCATCCAATTGACCACCGCCATATGTCGTAGTTACATTTGACCCATAGTCTACGTCAGGATAATCTGTTAACGTTGCTGTATTAACTCTATGAATACCTTCCCACCATATTACATCACTATGCGGATCATTTGAATCATAAAGATAATCATTATTTATTTCAACATCCCAAATTAATATGGGGGCAAGTACGGCATTCCCATTATGTTTCAATGTGCATGCAATATCTACTGTGCCACTCTCTATAAGGCCTTCGCCAAACGGAAGTGGAGAAGGTTTGTCTCTATTAAAATCTGATCCAATTTCAAACATTACACCAGATGAGTCCCTAGTGGATGTGATATGCCTGTGAGCAAGTGCGAAGCCAAAAAATTTGCCGCTCGCGAACTGATCGGTACTTCTGGTTGTATCTGGTAACCACCCACCGTATTTAATATGGAACCATAGTTCGTTGGATTGGAATCTCTTCCATCTTTGATTGTCCGTGTCGCTGCTATTGATTGAACGCTCGTTGTACTGAGTCTCAGGTATTGCATCATCTCCGAGGTGATTAGATCCTGAAACTTGCATTGTTGCAATAGTCGGCATTCCATAGTAGCAGGTCTCGCTGGTGTGCAAGGGCTCACCGCCGTATTGCATAATCCCGTGGGCCTGCACTGCCGCATATACGAACCCGAGATTGCTTATTAGCAATCTCGAATCAAGGGCAGTGTATATTGAATCATTCAATCCCATATCATTTGGGTCCGCCGGCGCCGACAATGGATTCCAGCTGGCGGTGGTGGCGGCGGCATCGGCATAATAGCTAGATCCCGCTGATTTATAAGTGCCTGACAGCGACACTGCCCATGATGAACACCTGCTGAAGCCGGTGCCATTCCACGAATTCAATGCTTTTCTGCTTCCATCCCATTGGACAGTCAGCGGATAGGTAAAGTCTGATCTTAAACCGGTTATGGCGGTCCGATTCTGTAATGCAGGATATCTTGGATCGGTGTTGAGAATCGATTCATAGTTATCAAATGTCACCCCATCATTCGAACCCGAAGGGTATTCAGCTCTATTTTCAGCGTTGTTAGCTAAGTTAAAGTAACCATTATGGGCACTATTCCACGATGTAATTAGAAGGCCGTGTCTGCTCGCATCGGGTGTCCATAAGTTGCCTCTTATATACCTTGTGCTATCCATCGGAGAAACAAAATTGCCATTATCACCGAAATAACCACGTGCAGAACGATCGGCAAAAACATGTGGATTGAATTCGTAAACCTCGCCGCTCGAATTTCTTATCCAAATAGTAGTAAAGTCGCCGACCGGAACTGAATCGGAACCTTTCCAATAAATCCCGGTTGTATGCATTGGTTTTGGTACACCGTCATATTTAAGCCAGTTGGCATTATAACCGGTTTCCCTGATATCAAATTGCCTTTGGTCTTTATTATTCCATTCATATCTTGCTTGGACATGTTCGTCTCGTAAAGAGCCATCATTAAGCTCTGACGACATCGAGGCACCAGCCTCATATAAAGAACACGGGATCTCGTTGTTACCACCGGCCGCATACGTACCTCCATTGAAACAATGTTCCAAGTGCCGCACAATCGTCGCCCACGTAGCTGATCGACCCATCACATGCCCCGCACTACCCCCAAAAGTTTCATATAGTCTTCTTGCGGAACCATAACACCAAGTGTCGGGTTTGAATTTCATCGCATAATCTTCCATTTTTGGTGAAACCATGCACTTAATTTTCATTCCCGCAGGTATATTATATCCGAATCGGATATTGGCCTGATAAGCACCACCATCTGCTGGGGGCAAATTATACAAAGGATTAGATTCGGTGTAACTCTTCAACCCAACCACATCTGCTGGATTTTCGAATGCCATCTGCGGATAACTTGCATATACGAGAGGGTTTGAGTCCGCGGCGTAATACGCCTTGTACACCTGAGGCTCAGCATAACGTGACATGCTTTGATGTGACCCATAAGTTTCCGGTGTACTTAATTCAACTGCAAGACATTTACCATCCCAAAATATGTTTCCCTGAGAATTAAAACATGTATGCGAATGCAAGTTATCTAATTTGGTTCGATCCACTATTAGTCCAGCTGCGGCATTCGAGTTGACTACAAGGCTTGCAGGCATTTTATCTTCAGAAGATCGTTGTTGATCGGTCCGATCAACAAAACTTGGATACAATGGATCATAATAACCTTGTTTAACAGTCATATCTCGGTTAATGGATCCCCAAGAAGTCGACTTTGAACAATAATCTACTGTATAAGGGGCAGTAAACATATGTGTTGCATGACCACTAAGTTGGTTGGCCACAACTGCTGCAAAGCTCCCATACTTAGGAGTTTCTCTTCCGCTATTTCTTCTCATATAGTCAGTTTTATGCAATCCCACAAAGTCTTTGGCGTGTGCCTTGTAACCGGGATGTGAATTACTAAGGGTTGCTGGTAAATTACCATCGGTCAACTCGGATATATAACCGCGGCCCTCATAATAAAAACCACATTTCCACTCAGTAGCACAACAGCGATATCCGGTGAAACTTTGCCCGGCAATGGTATGAGTCCATGACCCACCCCAATCACCATCTGGATTACTGGTTGACGCGGCGTCACCGTTGTATCCACCCCACCAGAGGGTTTGATTGTTCGGGCTCGTCATGGGCCATGCTCTGGTAGGATCTTTGGATCTTGGAAGGCCGTATGTATTATATCCGCCGCATGCACGAGCCATAGCGAGTGTGGGGGAGATTGTACAACCACCAGCTGCAGCGGGACTCTGCATACCCCAACTATCAGGGAGCGCATTATTCCAGTTTCTATATAGTCTTGTTGCCTTGCCCGCATCGCCGACTGGAACACTTCCATCTGACGTAGCAGCATTTCTATATGGCCAGTTGGGATCGGTCATCCTGTTATATTGCATTTGTGCATAAAACAGTACTAAAGATTGCGTCACACCACCACCAGTTATACCTGCACCGTTTCTACCGGAAAAAACATAATATTGATACGGCGGCTGGCGTGCCCACAAATTCATGCTGTGATATTGGCGAGTCCTCATAGCAAGAACAAATCTTGCAAACTGGTCAGTGGCACTGGCAGTTCGGTAGCCCAAATAATAACCATTGTAATCAGCAGCGTCAGGCTCAACACCATGATGCGCTCCACCCCAGAAATATGCCAAATAACTTAATGCGGGTAAAAAATCAATGTTGTATATGAAATTACCACTATTGGTGGTGATCGGCCGACTGAAAACATTTAATTTCTTTTCCCATTTCAACACACTTTTATTATTTGTGATAGTAGAAGATAATATGTACCCAGCATTGGGGGGCTTTATTATCTCGAGACCTATGGGTGCTTGCGCTTCTACTTCACCACTAAGAACCAAATTCGAATTGGGGTTCATTTGTAAAGTAACACCGGCTGTATTATCTCCAGCCGTTCTATCTGAAGAAAGGAAGCTGATTGCTTCTTGTGTATTTTCTGCTTCACTCCCATAAAAGTTAAGAGTAGCACCTTTTACATCAATGTCATTCCCAAGGAAGTTAGTTTTTAACTTAAAATAATTTTGGTAAATAGAAGAATTGCCAGTCCAGTTGTCATTTTGCCCATGTATATTATGGAATCCAGCGATAGTAGCAATTGTTCCTGCTGGTAAACCACCAAAACCATATCCACCCGGATTTTTTGCTCCAATAATTGCTGCGGCGACACCTTCGTTATAATCAGTTGCATCGGTCGGCATGGCGGCATTACCTAAACCATACCAGTTAAGATTAGCACCTGCTGCATAACCAACTAATAAATCACCACCACCAGAGAAACCACCAACAACAAGCATTTTATCAAATTTAGATGATGCAGGAGTACCAGCAGATTTACCATGGGAGAAATATAGTCCTCTTTCTGAAACCACACCCATCTGAACCAGATGTGTACCAGGCGTGTTATCTTTAGCATAAAATCTTATGCTTCCCGCCGCTCGATTATTGGTGCCGTGAACATCATATATACCAAGGGCTGCTTGCCAGTCGTTTTGGATTTCACAGTCTTCTCTTGACTGACGCCCATGAACTACTGTCAAAGTATTTTCTAAGTCATTTGAAGAATTGTTGCCATCAGTATTATAATCCGCATAAATGCTATCTGGACCAGCAGCAGCTGCATAAGGGTTGTTATAGTAATCTGTATCGTTAATTTTAACGTGTGATCTAGCAAATCTGGCAATAGCAGAACCATGTTCGGCTGTATAACCTGTATGATAACTATTCGGCCAATAGCCTGAATATGCCACTCTGGGATCCGGGATGATGGATATTTTTTCGGCATTATCACTATCGAGAACCATTGCGGTTCCCTCGGTTGGATGTGCTTTATGCCAATTGGTTCTTATAGTCAGGTCTTCCCAAGCACTGATTGAAGCACCGTAAGCCGGCATATAAATGGCGGGTGCATATTCATATTCTGATGGAGACACAATACCTGTTCTAGTGTAGTTTTGCTCCCCCCAAGGTATATTAATTACTGTTCCTGTATCGGAGGTAAAATAGTTATGATTTGTAATGGACTGGCTTAGGTCCGCACCGGCCTCACCTGAAATTAGTATCGATCCAGCTGATGAACCACCACCACCCAATTTAACTCTAAGACCCTTTTGGTTTATAGTTCCGGGATTGCCAGTGCTTGAGGCATCGCTCCCACCATCAAAGTCTTCAATGAAGGGGATCATATCAAATGTTCCACCGTCATTTACACTTAAAATATATCCGGCATAATTACCAGATAAGGTTGACGTAATCAATCCCGGTATTGTTAAAGTACCACCTGCCGTGGCAGTAAACCCATTAACTGAGAACACTATCCCCGGAATGGCACCATCTACACCAGTGGCTGTTATATCGGCAGCAGTACCACCACTGGGGCCTCTGCCACTAATATGGGTAACTACAAATCTATCACCAGTAAGACCATTAATAGTATTGACTACTGTGCCAGAAATTCCGCCAGCAAAATTAACCCAACCCATAAATTCATGTGTGTGACCGGCAGGACCAATTGTGTGAGGAAGATTATAACCTATTTTATAGATACCAGCCCCAAGATTTTCTAAAGTGATACCTTCATAATATTGAGTATAACTGGCAGTTATACCATACAACTGAATAGGATTAACTTTATCAACCAGTTCATTAGTTTTTACAAACCACGAATAAAAAGAATCAGTTAAAAATAGCTTTGTTAAACTATCGCTTGCGGGTGGGGTGGCCATTCATGACTCCTAGTTCAGATACTTCCAATTATTTATAATCATTTCTTATACATCAATTAAGTATTCCGGGCATTGCTGTTAGTTGCTTAATACACATATCTGGATTAGTTAACCCAATGAAATTAATTTTAATTTGATACTGGGTAAAATCACCAATTGGTGGATTTAAATCATCGATTGTTGGAGCCATTGTGTAACTATTTTCAGCGACTCCTTCTATCTGAAAGGCCCACCCATCCCAATCTCCCGGGCCGGGTGTTGTATCATCGCCTATTCCATCGCCGTCGTCATCTACCCACAGCATTCTCCAATTAGCATTGTCAATTGATCCATTTGCATTACTTCTGAAATAAACTTCAAACCCACTCCATTCCGCTTCTAAAAGTTTGATGTGCACTAAAATAGTATCACATGGTAGAGATGTTCGAGCTATTCTGGATATATATCTTGTTTGTGGGGCATTGATAAATGTGGGGGCATTAATATTAACTGAAGTGGGATAGTAATCTATGCCATAGTCTGATCCGGGAATTACCCGGATCCAGTTTTTCATAGAGGCGTTCACCTGGCTAGTGGTATTGGCAAGAATGGTGTCTTGAGCAATGATTCCTAGTCTTTCAGTGTCAAAGAACGGTGTGATGCTGGTATTTGCTGAGGAGGATGGCAAAACCACATTAAAATCGGTGCCACCTATGGCATAGGGTTTTTGACTGTCATCTAAGTCAGAATCATCAACGACCAAATTAAATTTGTTATTCCCCAAATAACTAAAGTACTGCATATTATTAGGACTAATGACTATGGGTTCTATTCCAGAACCATTAAAAGTGATACTCATTGCTGGAATAGAAAGGGGGTTAGAATTCGCAGGGTCATTTGATACTAGTGTTAAAGAGCTAAAATTTGTCGTTTCTTGAGTGGATGGTAAATGGGGTGCATACATATTAGGCATATCTAATGATAAATTAACTGATCTTTCTGCATCAGTATAAGTGTTAGATGCGAACACGCATCTATTAATTTTCATCTTCAATACAGCATTCTTATCTTCTCGTCTAGAACCATTATTTTGTGGAAGATATACCGATTTGACTATTATTCCCCCCGCATCAATACCAGTCCAGTCAAACAACCCAGTTGTTTGCCCACCTTCAGAATTTAAAAGATTTTCACCATTTCTTGCTGCATGAATTTGATATTGACTGCTATCAGTTTCTATGCTTAATGCATATTCACCAGCTGGTAAGTATACCGGAGATGGGAATTTAAAGTTTGTCATACTAGAATCCCCGCTTCCCAAGAATGGTAGTTCTGCCGGTATTAGGGTAACCCTAGATGATGCTATTTCTTTATTTGGATGTGGTTTGCCATTAATTGTGGGTCTAATGCAAACTGTTATAGGTGAACCACTTGACACGTCATCTTTGGTAGCAAATCCTAAATCGACACTATCGAGTACTATACCATTGGCAGTTCCAGATATCGGACCTCCATCAACGACAAATATTTGACACAAGGGGTCAATATAGTTTTTAACCGTTTGTAGGCTCGCATCTCTTCTATCAGTTAGAATATCTGAGATCGTGGATTCATCAAGGACAGATCTTCTTCTAAAGGGCATCGGTCTGATAGTAGTTGTATTGGTGTCGTAGTTGGACAAACTGCCTTGTGCATAAAATTGGGCATCTAATGCCGTAGTAGTGGATGCCAAATCATTTGCTGCGGAATCAGAAAGTCTAATATTTTTGACTCCTGTGATAAATGTATCTGCAGGTATTGCAATATGACCACTACATTCTCCGGTAGTTCCAACTAAGTATCCTAAACCATCACCGATAGTGATGCCATCCATGAATGCGTAAACTCTAGACGGTGAACCGTCAGAGCCTGGCTTCAGACTTTCTGCTCTAAATGTTATTCCAGTGGCAGTCATATACGGCGAAATAGATTCGTCAATGGTTCTATCAGATGCTTGTCGAAGTATCCTATTTGGGTATAGTGTCACTGGTGGTTTAGGAAGTTTTCTATAGGATCTTGTATATGGATCCGGTTTTATTGAATAACCCGCATTTAATTGTCTTCCCACCCAATGAATAATATGTTCATCTTTAACAATATTCATGCCACTTTTCTTTCCTAGAAAGAATTCACCATACTGGTATTTTCCATATGAAGACTCTTCTATGAATCTGGCATCATTTTCACCAATGGTGTTTACAGATACCACTGGATTTTTCGTTAGGCTATATTTAAAATCTCCAAATGGTTCTAATCTTGCATATCCCAAATATGATTTTACACCATAGGGATTTGGATTAATATAAAAAGTGGATTGTGTTTGTGACACCGAAGAAACAGTATTATACTTATGTGTGATCATGCCTTCAGATGATTTAACCAAACCAGTGGTGACGGTGGTATTAACTGGAACAAAAATTGTTTCAAAGGGCGGACACATTCCACCAGATTCTAGATCCATGCTACAATTAAAACTTCTCTGACTACAATCACTGAAGGCAAACCCAGTAAAATCATCAACAAAAATTCCCGGAGAATCAATTGATTTTATTCCAGAAATTTGTGATACGGCACTTAATCCCTCTTCTTCTATATCTCTTTGCCTTTGATATAAAACCTCTTGATCTTTCTTTGTATTTGTCTCATTTATTTGAGACATAGTTGTTCTTTGATTATTGATGTATTCTATTCGGATATCGGTTTTAAGATCAAACACATACGGATCCATATGTATTCTGAATATTTCCATATCTTTTCCCAAGACTTTTGGCATCAATGGTGTTACGGACGGTAACCCCTGTACCACTCTGAGAATACCATCTTCTGATAATACTACTGAATCAGATCTTGGTTTAAAATATTCATAAGAAATTTTGCTGGTTTTTACTCCCTTAGTAAATGGCAAACCAAAGCTTATATAGGTTTGTTTATCTTCGTTGAGCTCGGAACCAACTCCCGTTGATACAAGTCTATAATCTAAGTAGTCTGTTAATCTATGTCTCTTACCAGAACTTTTATCAACAAAAATAGGAATGTCTTCATAATTTATTCCGGCATCAATATAGGAATTGACAGTTATCGGGCCCTTTCCGGAGTGCACATAGTATGTGTAATCAGCTATAATTTCATAATAACTAGTATTAATAATATTTAAGTTATCTTTATGGATTCTAATACTACCGGCCTCTATTCGATCAGATAGTTGACCATCATCTAATATTTCATCGCCGATAGTAAATGTATTTGGAGATGGTGGACCGTTATCATTGATATCATTGATGCTTTTTATATGGGAATTTGCTAAGTAAAATTTCACATAGTTATCTGCATCAACTGAGCTAGATTGAACTGTTTCAGATACAACAGTGTTCTCTGCTAGAGTTCTATAAATCTGATTTCCCGGAGTATTTGAGTTATCAATAACGGGTGCTATTAAAATAATTTGGGGTGTCCCCCCGTTTTCATCAGCCTCTAGACCACCCCCATAGTAATACTGATTATCTTGATCATCTTCACCAGAAACAGAATCGGTTAATTCAACTATTAATTTTTTAGGATCAACTGTATCGGCATGAACTTCATATTGGTCTTCATGCAAATGGGTTAAAACAAACCCAGAGCCCACAGTACCATCCATAACACCATTATCATCAAAGTCAGATACATAGTCAGACCAACACAACACTGAATAATCGCTTTTGCTTTCTGATGCAAAACTATATTCCGATTCAAATTCGAATCTCTTAGTTGATCTTTCTTCAGTGGTAAAGCTAGTCTTGTTTATGTATTCTCTTCTTACCAAAAGCGAATTATGTTCGGTACCTACTATGCCTTCATTGGTCATTCGTCTGCGATTACTAGCCGGAAATAGCAAAGTGTCCTCACCATCTGTATAGCGATCACCAAATCGATAAGCAAATCGTGCGCCCATACCCCAAAGATCTTCATTTGTTGGATTTTGGGGCGCATCTGGGTTGTATACTGATGGTAAAGTCGAACCCGCAGTATAATTAACAGGCATAGCCAGGAAATGATTTGATGTAGCACCTTCTATATTTTGCTCATTAAATATGTGGGATCTAAAATTACCAATATTTGGACCCCAAACCGTTTCGCCTGTGTCGTACCGATAATCACTGGTGTCGTGGGCAATTTCTCTTAGCTGAAAAGTTTTTATCACTCTTTTAGAATCTCTATCAACCCACGCCCAGTGACCGCCATGTTGTCCCTGACCAACATTTCCTAAACCAATTCTACTTAAAGGTACTACTGGTGGGATATCAGCTTTATTGTCGGTGTCCAAAAGACCAAATATAGAACCATAGGCTGAATTGGCATAATTACGGTAATATGGTCTTGTTTCGTTTTTAATATAAGAACCAAGACCTGTCATTAAGGGTTCAGAAAATATCATGCCCTTAGATCGAGGTTTTTCCATTTCAAGATAACTAGGAGAAATGGTTTCTGTTTCATTGCCAACCATATAAGACTTATATGGGGATACTGCTAAAGCAAATTTAGTGCTGTCAGCCGGGCTAAAATAGCTTCCATGAGAATAAACGGCCGCTATTGGTGATGTTACAGTATAACTTCCACTTTCATCGTATGTTCTTCTTGCTAGGGTTTCGTCTAGCTGACTATAATCAGTGTATGTAACCCTTTTTGTAACCGCACCATTAGAAATTCTCATCAGTTCAACAAAAGATGGACTATCAAATGAAAGACCAGATGATTCACCGACACCTAAAGTAAAACCTTTAAATACCAAGCCCAGATCCATTTTATATCGATCTGAACCCGGTGCATTATGATTATAATATCCAGACGCGGGATCCCTCAGGGATGCATCAGATTTTTCTGTAATTATCGTGTTTTCTACATCAAAACCGATTGCAGCCGATGGTGTACCAAACACTCTGTGGTAGTTCAAACCATCATAAGGGGTGACTGTTTGCTTTAGGGCTTTAACAAAATATCCGTTGACATAATAAATACCAGAATCCACAGTAACACTAATAGCATCTGTTCCTGATGCGGGTATTTCAACACTTCCCGCATCTAATAGTCCGGAACTAATAACACTAAAAGTTATACCGGTGTGATTGTCCCCGGTTGTACCAATATTATTATTACTACTAAAGGCACCAGCAGTTTCATTGACATACACTACGATTTGATATTGGTCGTCATCTAGAGCGGATGCATCAATTAATTCAATAACCCTTCCAACAATCGATCCGCTTCCATAGTTATTTGAAATTCTTTGACCAATTATTGCAGTTTTTTCTTCACTGGTTAAGGTTTCATTAATTCTAATATAATTGGATTTAAAATCGGCGACCCCACCCCCAGTTACAATAGAACCATTTTCGAATACATGACTACCAAGCCGTTCTACCTGCACCTGAAGAAAAGATTGAAGCTGAGTTAATTCTCTTGCCTGTATAGCAAAACCCGGTCTAAACAGATTTTTTAGAAATCCGCTGTCCTCACTATAATCGTCATAATAAGGATTGGTATTGAAAATTGTTGACAATTGAGATACTGCTGGCATTTATAACTCCATTATAGGTCTATAAAGAATCTTATTTCTTCTTCTTGCTCAAAAGTTCTGGTTATGGCAGTCGTATTTTCTACTACCAAAAGTCTTCCTGAGCTTTTTACTAATTCCGGGCCTTTAACATTATTTATAGTGTACGTAGAGGAACCGACAGTTATTGTTTCATTATCTGAAAATCCTCCAAGGGGTAGGGTAATCCCCCAGGCTGTTATTCCAGAATCAGACTCTCTTATAATATTTCCCAATAGGATGCTTCCGCTAGTGCCGGTGGCTCCATGCCACGGTTCCCACTGGACCAGTGTCGCTGTTGCGCCACTTGCCCCTGTAACAAGAGAGTCAATGGATAAAGAATCCCTATTGATGACAGTGTCAGGGTCACTTGTTATTCCGGCAGACACTGTCATTCTATAGACTCTATCGGTTGATGGGAGTGTTGTTTCTTGATAATTAATAAATCCAGACCCAACTAGCTGATTATTGAATACGTCGCTTCCCTTATCTCTTATTCCCAAAAATTCTTCTCCGGGTTTAAACTCCCCCCTAAGATCATTTATGGTAAGTATGGCAGATTTTTGATTATCTGTACCTAAAACAGAG
>Ga0209362_1001704_pt1 | contig 17157 bp, 16 predicted proteins | sample SaaInlV_165m_DNA_FD_184680 | JGI IMG/M metagenome (GOLD analysis project Ga0209362, IMG submission 184680) | Marine microbial communities from expanding oxygen minimum zones in the Saanich Inlet - Saanich Inlet SI037_S3LV_110m_DNA (SPAdes)... | ecosystem: Environmental > Aquatic > Marine >...
GCGGCGTCGGCTTCGCGGTCTATCGCCACCGAGATCGCGGGGGTCAACGCTGTGAGCCAGGACGTAAAACAGGCGGCTTCGGCGGTCAATATACAGGCCGAGGAGCTATCGAGTCTGGGCGCCGCCTTGCAAGAGATGGTCGAGCAATTTAACCTCAACGCGCAGCCCCGCGATAGTTAGTACAATGAATGACTGATTACGACGATAATATCCTACAGGCCTTCATCGAGGAATCGCAAGAACATCTCGACGGCATCGAAAACGACCTGCTGCGCATCGAGGCAGCGGGCGCCGAAATTGATGACGACCTGGTCAACGAAGTCTTTCGTGCGGTCCACTCGATTAAGGGCGGCTCGAGTTTTCTCGGTTTAGAGAATATCACCGAGCTGGCCCACGGCATGGAGAGCGTGCTCAATATGGTGCGCAACCGCCAGCTGGTGTTGGACGGAACAGGTACTAGCGTATTGCTGGCGTCGGCCGACGTTCTAGCAGGGATGCTCGCGGATACCGGTTCTAGCGACGAACGGGATATCGCCGCCGAACTCGAGGCCTTGCAAGCCATTCCCGACGGCGGGTCACCCGCCGCGCAATCTCCGACACCATCTCCTGTCGCGGCCAAATCTGTTGCCACCCCAACTATAGAGCCTACACCGGAGCCGACGGCGAGCCTACCCGTGTCGGTGGATGAAGCGGCCCTCGACGAGGCGTTGGAGATGCTGGATTATCTGTATCTCGTCGAGTACGGCGCCGATGAGGTCGACGAAGGCGTACTCGCGGGATTAGAAGAGTTGGGCACCGTATTGAGCCAAGTCGCCCAAGGTGCATCGCTCTTTGTGCTCTTCGCCACGGTTGCCGATGTAGACGTGGTCGCGTCGTTATTGGAGCTTGAAGAAGCCCAAGTGCGTTTGCTGGAGCCCGACCAGGTGTGGGCGGCTTCCCCGGTGGAAGCGGTCGATACCTTGGCACAAACGCCTGTGTTACCTGTTGCGAATGGCGACGATCTCGGTCCCGAAGGGATGCTCGCGATGGATGCGGCCGTGGGGCCTGCACCGGAAGTCATGCGTTTCCTGAATTTGACCTACGATCTGCTGAATAAGATGGACCAGGCCTTTGAGGTGCTCTTGCGCAAGCCGGGTGATGTCGATGCCCTGGCTAACTTATTCGACGCCGTTCACAGAATTAAAATCGCGGTTGGCGAACAGGGCCTGACCGATCTAGATCGATTGTTGGGCGCGGGCGAGGACGTGCTAAACCGCCTGCGTGCCGGTGGGTTCGGCGTCGAGGCCGCAACGGCTGAAATATTGCTCGATATGGCGAGCTTGACGGGTGAGGTTTGTGCCGAGTTGGAGTCGGACAGCTTGCCCGAGGAGCGGGATATTACGGCGCTGGTCGATCAATTGCTCGAACTTGCACCTGAGTCCGAACCGGAGCAACACCGCAATGGACAAGCGGACGCAATGCCTCCTGCAAAAAAGACCACCGTCGTCAAATCGCCGATTGTCGAAACCAGTCTCCGCGTCCATGTACGGCTGCTCGATCGGTTGATGAACCTGGCTGGTGAGCTGGTGCTGACCCGCAATCAGCTCAAACAAGTAGTCGCACTCGGTGACGGCGCGGCCGTCGAACGCACCACGCAGCGGCTCGACCAGGTCACGACCGAGTTGCAGGAGACGGTTGTCTCCACTAGGATGCAGCCGGTGGGCAGTGTCTTCGGCAAGTTCCGCCGCATCGTGCGTGATATTGCTCGCGATCTCAACAAGGATGTCGAGTTGGTGCTCGAAGGCGAGGAAGTGGAGCTGGACAAGACCATCATCGAGGCGTTGAGCGATCCGCTGACCCACTTGGTGCGCAATGCCCTTGACCACGGTATCGAAACCCCGAGTGTTCGTTACGAACAGGGCAAGCAGCCGACGGCCACATTGCTCTTGCGCGCCTTGCACGAGGCTGGGCAAGTGATTATCGAGATTACCGATAATGGCGCGGGCATCGACCCGGAAAATATTCGGACCAAGGCGCTGAGCATGGGCAACTACGACACGTCGCAGATCAATAGTATGGGGGATCGTGACCTGGTACGGTTGATCTTCCATCCTGGTTTTTCGACGGTCGAGGAAGTCACTGATATTTCGGGGCGGGGTGTTGGTATGGACGTCGTCTTGACCAACCTTACCAAACTTGGCGGCATCGTCGATATCGATTCGGAGGTCGGGCGCGGCACGACGGTTCGGGTCAAGCTGCCGTTGACCCTGGCGATTATCCCCGCGTTGTTGGTGGGCATGGGGTCGGAGCGTTTTGCGGTTCCGCAGGTTAACCTGGCCGAATTGGTCCGGGTGCCGATGTGGCGGCGGGAGGAGTTGGTCCAAGAGCTGGGCAATGCGCAAGTCTTGCGATTGCGCGGCAACCTATTGCCCCTGATCAGTTTGCGCCAGGTTTTTTCCGACGAGATCGTCGACGAAGATCATTCGGGGGCGCTGAATGTGTTGGTCCTCAAGGCCGGTGATTTTCGCTATGGCATGATTGTCGACGAACTACTCGACTCGGAGGAGATCGTCGTAAAACCGCTCGATGATTTTTTGAGCGCTTGCAAGATCTATGCCGGGGCGACGATCCTCGGTGACGGTCAAGTGGCGATGATCCTCGACGTAATCGGCATCAGTGATATCAAAGACTTAGAGGCGATGGAGGGGGCCAGCGCCGGGATCGAGGAGGATATCGACGACTTGGACAGCGACGTGCAGGAATTGTTGTTGGTGTACAATCATCCGGACGAGCAGTTGGCCGTACCCGTCAGTCTGGTCTCGCGGATCGAGCGCATCCACTGCGACCAGATCCAACGCACCGGCACTCGCGCTAGCATGCAGTATCTCGGCGGACACCTGGTACTCTTTTCCCTCGAAGACGCGGCGGCCGTCAGCCCCAGGCCGGAGACCGATTACCTCTATGTTCTCGTGTTTACCGTCGCCGACCACGAGGTCGGTCTATTGGTTTCGGAGCTAGTCGATATCACTTCTCAGGCCGTCGACGTATCCGTGGAGGGTTTTGTGCAGGCGGGTATTATGGGCTCGACCACCATCTCTGGCCGGACCACGCTTATGGTCGACTTGTACGACTTGGTGCGACGGCTCGAACCGACTTGGATCGAAGAGCACAATGCGCGCTACAAGGCCGAGTCGGAGCGGACGATTCTGATCGTCGAGGATACGGCTTTTTTTCGCAACCAGCTCGAACGCTTTGTCGTCGAGGCCGGTTATCGAGCGTTGGTCGTCGAGGACGGGGCCAAGGCGCTTGCCGAGCTTGAGCGTCGCGGTGATGAGATCGACCTTATCCTTACCGATATTGAGATGCCCGAGATCGACGGTTTGGAATTGGCCCGGAGAGTGCGCGTCGAGCCGCGTTTTGCGCATTTGCCGATTATCGCCGTGACCTCGCTCGGTGGTGAAGAGAACGAACGCCGAGGGCGCGACGCGGGGGTCGATGAGTATTTGATCAAAATAAATCGAGAGCAGATTTTGCAGGCGATTCGCCGCCGTCTTGGTACGGGGAGCCTGGCCTTATGACAGTGCCGATAATTGAAGCTGAAGACCGGGATCTGGTGCTTTTCCGCAGCGGCGATTTGCTTTGTGGGATTGATGTGGCTCGGGTGCGGGAGATCAACCGCAATCTTGATATCACCGTCGTGCACCGCGCGCCCGATTATGTGCGCGGCGTGCTGAACTTGCGCGGCCAACTCTTGACGGTGATTGATTTACGGCGGAAGTTGGGGATGGAGTCGGCGAGCATCGATCTGAATATGCGGGTGGTCGTCGTTCGCAGGGACGGGGTAGAAGTCGGGTTGCTGATAGACCAGATCGTTGATATTATCGCAGCCGACGGTTTGAATACGGAGCCTCCACCGGCCAATGTGGCCGGGGTAGGGGGCATTTTCTTTAGCGCTGTGTACAAGATGGAAACGGCTTTGGTGGCGGTGCTCGATTTGGATCGGGTGTTGGAAAAATAAGGAGAACGGGTTGGACAAATTGCGGGTACTGGTGGTCGACGATACGAGCCTCTACCGCATGATCGTTACCCACGCGCTGCAAGAGATAGAGGATGTAGAGTTCGTCGGTTCGGCACCCAACGGCAAAATTGCCTTGGACAAAGTAGCGCAGCTCAAGCCGGACCTGGTCACCCTCGATGTTGAGATGCCGGAAATGGACGGCATCGAAACCCTTGCCCGGCTCAAAGAGACGGTACCGGATGTCGGGGTGGTGATGGTCTCCTCGCTGACCCAGCAGGGGGCTGAAACGACGATGAAGGCGCTGGAACTGGGAGCCTTTGACTTTTTGGGCAAACCCGTCGGTGCCACCGCCAGCGAGAACAAGGATAGGTTGGGCAGCGATCTCAAACGGATCATCAACGCCTATATTACCCAGCGCTACCTGAGCTCGCTCAGGAGCAAGCACCCTGCCCCCAAGACTCCCCCCCAAAAACAAGCTGCCCCGCCGGTAATCGCCACCACCCCGTTGCAAGCGGTGGTGGTGGGCATCTCCACGGGTGGTCCCAATGCGCTAACTGAAATGATACCGCAGTTGCCCGGCGATTTGCGCGTCCCGGTGTTGTTGGTGCAGCATATGCCGGAGACCTTCACCGCCGCCTTGGCTCGTTCGCTGGACAACAAGAGCGCGATTCGGGTGGTGGAAGGACAGCACGCGCAGCGCGTCGAGCCGGCCACCGTTTATATCGCCCCTGGCGGCAAACAGATGAAGGCGGTGTCGATGGGCAACACAGTGCAGCTGATGTTGACCGACGACCCGCCCGAGAATTATTGTCGGCCGGCCGTCGATTATATGATGCGCTCGGTCGCCGATATCTACGGTGCCGCTGCGCTAGGGGTGATTATGACAGGCATGGGCGCCGACGGCAAGTTGGGCGTGCAGCAGATGAAGATAAAGGGCTCGAAGATTCTGGCTCAGGACGAAGAGACCAGCGTAGTTTTCGGCATGCCGATGGAGGCAATCAAGACGGGGGTGGTGGATTTGGTGTTGCCGTTGGGCAGTATTGCTGGTCAGATCGCGCGGTTGGTCGGAAGCTGAACGGAAGAGTTAAAACACAAAAAACCGGTCCGTATATTGCGGGCCGGTTTTTTTGTGGGTTGTAGAAAGAATCAAGAGAAAGGATTAAGAGAAGGAATTAATGTTAGCGCTTCTTCTTTTTGACCTTGGGGTTTGGTGAGACCTTCTTTTTTTTAGAGTTTTTCTTGCCCCCGTCGTCATCGTCGTCATCGTCGTCGTCGTCGTCATCTGAAGCCCCGGCCTGACTATCCATCTGAAAAGTGATCATCAGCGGTGCGACATAAGTGAGCTTTTTGAGAAAGTTGCGGCGGGTCTCGTCGTCTTCCTCGGGTTTTCGCTGGTCTTCGCGTTCTTCGTTCATATGTCTGCAATCCAGTTGTTTACCGGTGAAACTGTTACTACAATTAAACAACGAAATCCTTCAAAAACAAGCAATTTAAGACAAAAATAATAGATAGATCAGTTTATGCAAATGCCAACAAATCGAGTGATCACTTATCTGCGGGCTTGGGTCAACGCCCTAGCCGATTTGGATCCGCGCTCGCTCGCCTGTTTCCGTATAGGGCTAGGTGTCGTGTTGATCTACGATGTTGGCTTGGCTTGGGATGTGATCGACTTGTGGCCCGGCATGCAGGCCTATTTCGACGGATTGCCATTGCCGTATTGGGCGCAGCCCGCCGGTGACGTGGCGACGCTTAAACTGCTCTTTGGCCTTTATGCCGTGTTGGCTTTGGGTTTGGTATTGGGATATCAGACGCGTTTTTGCGCGTTGGCCCTATTGCTGGCGACGGGTATCCACCGCTGTGTATCGCAAACGGTGGATTACCACGACGACGTGCTCTTTCACGCGTTGTTCTGGGCGCAGTTTATGGATCTGGGACAGTACTTTTCGTTTGACGGACGTGGAGTCACTCGGACAGATCGTTGGAGTCGGGTGGGGACCTTCGGGCTGGTGTTCAACGTGGCCTATATCTACATCACCACCGTCGTAGAAAAATCCGACCCGGCCTGGTGGCCCGATGGCACGGCGGTGTACTACGCGCTCAGCGATGTGGCGCTGTCGGGGGTGTTGGGCCGTTGGGCCGTCGCGCACCTGCCGCTATTCGTTTTCAAAATGCTCAGCTATCAGGCCCTGCTGATGGAATTGCTTGGCGGCCTTCTGATCTTGAGCCCCTGGGCGCGAGCTCGGTGCACTGGCTGGATTTTGTTGTCGTTGTTGCAGGTCGGTCTATGGGCTTGTATGCGCCTGGAGAGTTTTCCCGCAACGATGTTTACGGTGCAGGCGGCGTTGGTGCCGGCGTTGCTGTGGGCGCGGTTGGGTGTTGCGGGTCGCACCTCCGTCGTTGTATCCAGACCGCACTGGCAGCGCAATTTGCTGCTATCGCTATTGGTGGGCACGGTGTTGCTCAATGCCGAAGGGCGGCGGCTTGCGCGGCTTATCGATGCGGAAGAGCCGTTGCCCTATCGCGGGGCGTCGTCGATTTATCAATTGCGCAAAATCTTTCATTTACAGGCTCGCTGGGCAATGTATGCGCCGTCGCCGCCGGACTATGTGGGTTGGTGGGTTTGCGTCGGGCGGACGCGGTCGGGCGCTGAGATCGATCCGATTACCGGGATCGTGCCGACTTTCAAACCGCCTAACAATGCCGGGTGGCCCTTTGGCGGTTTGGGTAGCGTCTACTGGTTTTACGAGCCGGACGAAGAAGGCTATGTGCAAGAGGAGTACACCGATTTTATACGTTGGAGGGACAAGCGCTACACACCGCAAAACGAGCAGTTGACGCACTTTCTGTTATTCTACGTATACGTGCCCTACGAGCCGGTCGCGGAAGGGCCCCACGAGCCGATGCCGATGTTGGTGACGCGCTGGCCGGAGGAAGATGCAGAAGCTCGTCCTGTGCTGCGACCAGATAGCGTTTTGCGGGAGGTCGAGTTATACGAGACGGTATATGATAAGTGGGGGGAGATGTTGTCGAAACGGATTGTGGTGCCAATAACGTATTGAAGGCGAGGTCGCGTTTGCGTCAAATTCGGCTGGTTATAATTGGGTCGGATGCGAGTTTTGAGATTGTCGCTAGTATTCATCGTATAACTCGCCAGGATCTGCATGGGGCAAAGGCAAGATCCAGTGGGTTGATCCCATATGGTATTGCTGCGTGGCCAAGTCGAGATGTGGATCGATAAGGGGGAAGTCGCGACGACCGTTGAGGGAGCAGTCGATATGGGCACGGACTTTGACCGGGCTCATATCGACTGATCGGGCATAGTCGACGAGATAATGGGCGAATTGCACGGCCATATAGGGGCGTGTAGCCATTTTGCGGGCCTGCCGGGACGTCAGATGGTCGCGTGGGTCGACCTGCCAGGTCTCGTTCGGGCTTTGCAGTATGAATACCGCCGAGCAGTCCTTGTCGCGCAGCTTCATATGCCAGGCGAAGCGGTGGCCTTCCTCGGTCCAGCTGACATTGCCCGGGTAGAGAAAGTGGCGCACAGGCAACAGGGTTTGCACAATGAGATAGGCGGTGAGAGCGAGCAGGGCCGGCGTGCGCAGACGGGAGAAAAGAGGTTGGGTGTCGCCGGGGTGCGGCCAATTAAAGAGTCGGCGTGGCCAGGTGGGCGGCAGGAAAAGCAGGGTCAGACTTGAGGCGAGCACGGGAAAGACGCCGATGCCGAACAATACTTTGTTCATGCAATGGAAAAGCAGAAGTGTGGCCAAGGCCCAAGCCCTAGTCCGTCCCCACAACAGCAGGGGGGCCGCCAATAGGTCTATCAACAGACCCGCGTAGCTGAAGAGCAGACAGACCCAACCCTCGTAGAACAAATCGGAAAAGAGCGGCAGGTAGAAGTCGGAACCGGGCAGCCAGTCGCGCAGCGGATAACCCTGCAGCCAATCGAGGTTGAGCTTGGCGACACCGCCGAAGAAGTAGACGATGGCGATCTGGGCGCGCAGCAGCCAGAGCGGCCAGGCCGGGATAAACGAAGAGCGAGTGTTCGGCCACAGCCGTGCGTCGACGGAGAGGGTGCGGTGGGCCGGGACGAAGATCATCAGCAGTGAGACTAGGCAAATAAGATAATAGTGGTTTTGGTATAGGGTCTGGTCGATGAGGAAGATATAGGTGTAGCCCAGGGCGAAGAGCGTGGCGCTCAGACGGTAGAGGAAGCCGACCGCGATACATAATGCGAGGGCGCCGAGGGCGTAGAAGTGCACGTACATCCAACTGCCCGGCCAGGGTTCGACCCAGCCAAAGCCAAGATACTTAAAATAAAAGTCCGGTGCGATAAAGTGGCGGTCGACTACTCCGTCGCTTAAGAAACGCCAGGCCTCCCAGGCCATGATCGCACCAAAGCCGATGCGAAAAAAGACCAGCGAGGCGGCGTCTATCGGCGCCGTGAGCCGGTTGTGGAGCCAGTGGAGGCCGGTGCGCATGGTCAGCAATTGTCCTTGGCGTTTTCGCTGGCGTAGTAAATGGCGGTTATGGGATTTATGGGGCGAGCAAGGATCCCGACCGGTCGGATAATGGCACCGGAGATCTGCACAGTATCCGTTATTCACCGATGCTGCTTGGCGGCTGTCAGGGTCGTTACTTATACTTATTTACTCTAACAGATAGACTCACGGCAAGCAAATTTCTGGAGGTACGCGACATGTCCGACGTCCAACCCATACTTATCGCCGGCACCTGGCGTCCAGCCGACGCCGAAGGTACTTTCGAACCAAAAAACCCCGCAACCAAAGAGCCCACCGGCGAAGTATACCCCGTCAGTACGCTCAAGGATGTCGAAGAAGCGATCGAGGCTGCAGCGGTGGCCGCCGAGCAGATCGCCGAGATGGGTGATGAAATTGTCGCTTCTTTCTTGGAGCGCTTCGCCGAGCGCATCGAGGCTCGCGCCGACGAACTGGTTGCCATGGCCAACGCCGAATCCGGTTTGCCCGCCTCGCCTCGCCTCGCCGGTATCGAGTTGCCGCGCACGACCGATCAGTTGCGCCAGGCGGCGACGGCGGCAAGAAATCGTTCGTGGACGATGCCGAACATCGACACGGGTTCCAATATCCGCTCGCTCTATGGCGCGTTGGGCGGCGGCGTGGCTGTTTTCGGCCCGAACAACTTCCCCTTTGCTTTCAATAGCGTTGCCGGTGGGGATTTCGCCGCGGCCATCGCCGCCGGCAATCCCGTGATCGGCAAGGGCAACTCCTCGCACCCGGGCACGACCCGGCTCTTGGCCGAAGAAGCACTGGGCGCGGCCGAGGATACCGGCATGCCGAAAGCGACGGTCCAGCTGATCTATCGCACCAACCACGAGGTCGGCGCACGGCTGGTGTCGCACCCCAAGATCGGCGCTACGGGTTATACCGGTTCACGCGGCGCGGGGCTGGTGCTCAAAGAAGCGGCCGACAAGGCCGGCAAGCCGATTTATATGGAGCTAAGTAGCATCAATCCGGTGGTGATTCTTCCGGGGGCGCTGGTCGAGCGCGGTGAGGAATTGGCCGGCGAATTTACGACCTCGTGCCTCATGGGCACCGGTCAGTTTTGCACCAACCCCGGTGTCATCTTGATGCTCAAGGGTGCGAATACCGATACTTTCGTCCAGGCGACTAGCGCACAATTCTCCGAAGCCCCGGTGGGCACTATGCTGACCGAGGCGGTCGAAAACGGCATGGAGCGCAGCGTCGGCACGCTGAAAGGGGCCGGAGCCGAGGTGTTGGCCGGCGGCGAGCGCGGTGGCGGCAAGGGGTTCAGTTTTCAGAATACGCTGCTGAAAGTCGATGGTGCAACCTTCTTGAAAGACCCGGAGGCGTTGCAGGAGGAGGCTTTTGGCAACGAGAGTCTGTTGATCATCGCCGACGATATGGACCAGGCGGTAGAAGTGACGCGGCATTTCGAGGGCAATCTGACCGGTTGCATCTACAGCGATTCTAAGGGCGAGGACGAGCCGCACTATCGCCGCATCGAGCCGGTGTTGCGCAAGAAGGTGGGGCGGTTGCTCAACGACAAGATGCCGACGGGTGTGGCGGTGGTACCGTCGATGAACCACGGCGGTCCCTATCCGGCGACGGGGCATCCGGGTTTTACGGCGGTGGGTTTGCCGTCGTCGATTTCGCGTTTTGCGATGTTGGAGTGTTATGACAATGTGCGCGAGCATCGTTTGCCGGCGGAGCTTAGGGACCAGAATCCTTCGGGGGCGTTGTGGCGTCTTATTGATCAGCAGTGGTCGCAAGGAGATGTTGGCTAGCTGTCAGACGGTCTGGTGAAAAGATTTATCAATCGCTCATTTTCGCCCGCTATCCCTGGCGGGCTCCGAGGGGTTGCCCTGCTATTTCACAATCCTGTGAACTAGGGGTCAACAATCCGCTTTTTGATAAATCTTTCCACCAGACCTCGCTAGAAGCCGTGAGGTTTTAAGGTGAGAGAAATGCGTCCATCGGACTTTGGTAGAAGCTAAAAGGTTTGGGGGTGAGGAGTTTCTCTCTGACCTTGGTAGGAACACCAAGAGTCGGGTGCGCAGATTTCCCTTTGGTTTTGATAGAAGCAAAAGAGTGTTGAGGTGATCGTATGGCCCGTGTCGTGATGTACAGCAGTTATCTTTGCGCGTTTTGTTGGATGGCGAAGGCGATGTTGAAGAAGAAGGGGGTCGAGTACGAGTTGAGGGGGGTGCCGATGATTATGGGGTGGAAGCCGCCGGTGAAGAATTATAAGGAGATGGTGGAGCGGACGGGGGGGCAGACTACGGTGCCGCAGATTTTTGTCGATGGGGAGTATCTGGGGGATGAGGAAACGATGGCGGCGTTAGAGAAACGGGGGGAATTGGATGCGGCGTTGAAGATCGCGTCGGCCTAAAGTTTATCGGTTGGCGCAGAACTCGATTGGGATCGGCGCCCTTTTTATTGGAGAGGGATATGGTATTTGATATAGTGCTCAAAGGCGGTCATGTCATCGACCCGAAAAATGGGATTGATGAGGTAAAAGATATCGGGATCCAAGGAGGCAAGATCGCGGCAGTGGATGCAGGTCTGCCGGTCGAAGGCACCGGCAAGGTCGTCGACGTCGGTGGGCTCTATGTTACGCCGGGGTTGGTCGACATCCATATACACGCCTATGCGACGCCAGGCAATCCCGACCAGTGGGCCGGGGACAATAGCATTTTGCCCGACGGCTTTAGCTTTCGCACCGGGGTGACGACGATGGTCGATACCGGTAGCGCGGGCTGGCGCAACTTTGCCGATTTCCGCGAGCGGGTGATCGACCGCTGCCAGACGCGACTCTTCGCGCTGATCAATATTGCCGGGACGGGTATGACCGATATCGCGCACGAGCAGAATCCGCACGATATGGATACGGATAAGACGTCCGGTATGGCGAGAGACCATGAAGACGTGGTGGTCGGCATCAAAACGGCGCACTATATCGGGCCCGAGTGGATATCGGTGGACCGCACCATCGAAGCGGCGGCGAAAGCCGATACGCGGACGATGATCGACTTCGGTTTCTTCAAAAAAGAACGGCCCTACTACGAGCTATTGACACAAAAGCTGCGCCCGGGTGATATCAGCACCCACGTCTTCCGTGGGCCGACGCCGTGGTTCGACGCACAGGGCAAGGTGTTGCCCTATCTGCACCAGGCGCGCGAAAGGGGCGTGATCCTAGATGTGGGCCACGGGGCGGGCAGCTTCTGTTTTCGCAACGCGGTGCCGGCCGTCGCCCAGGGTTTTTACCCGGACTCGATCTCGACGGACTTGCATGTGCTCTGCATGAACATGGGCATGCTCGATATGACGACGACGATGTCGAAGTTTTTGGTGCTGGGCATGCCGCTCTACGAGGTTATCCGCACCTCGACAGTCAACCCGGCCGAGGAAATCGGCCATCCGGAATTGGGCCATCTGTCGGTCGGCGCAGTGGCCGATGTGGCGGTCCTGAACCAGATGGAGGGATCGTTCGGTTATGCCGATTCGTTTGGCGGACGCATTTCGGGCGACAAGCGTTTGCATTGCGAGCTGACTGTTATGGGCGGCCGGGTCGTCTACGATTGGAACGGCCGCGCTGGTGTCGACTATGCCGAGTTGGGCGACAACTACGGGATCCGCTCGGGCGAGTCCCGGATTATGCCGCCGGCGTAGGGAGGTGATATGGTGCAACTATGCGCATACGCGTTTTTTGTCGCGTTGTTCTCGGCCGGCTGCGCCGAGCAAGAGATCGGTGACCCCATCGCCGTGCGCGATGCCTGGATCCGCGAGCCGCCCCCGCGCAGCCCGGCGGCCGGTTATCTGGTGATCGAAAATCGCGGCGGTGACTCCGTCGAATTGATCGCCGCCGAGACGCAGGCGGCCGAGCGGACCGAGATCCATATTATGGAGCACAGCAACGGTCGTATGACGATGCGCAAGGCCGATAGCGTTAGTGTTCCGGCCGGTGAAGAAATTGAGCTGGAATCAGGGGGGACCCATTTGATGCTGATGCAGTTGCGCCAGCCGTTGAAGGCCGGCGACGAGGTGGAACTACAGCTTAGTTTCGCCGACGGAACCCAATTGAAAATAATGGCATCCGTGCGCAAGGGGGGCTATGCGTCGAATTAACATTTGGCTGCTCTGTTGTTGCGCCTTGGCTTGCGCCTTGGCTTGCGCAGACCCACCCGACCCGGTGGAAACACCGGCTGCGCAAACCGCCCCCGCAGTCGAGGTGCCGCCTTTGCAGGATTATGGCGGTATCGGCGGCGATTTTTCGTTGGTCGATCAACAGGGCGAACCCTTTGCGCTGAAAGATCTAGACGGCCGGGCGGCAATGCTCTTTTTCGGTTATACCTTTTGCCCTGACATCTGCCCTGTGACCTTGTCAAAGATGGGCCGCGTCTATCAACTCCTAGGCGAACGCGAAGAAGATCTGGCAACGCTCTTTATCAGCGTTGACCCCGAACGCGACACGGCGGAAAAGCTGAAAGAGTATCTCGCCTACTTTGACATCGGTGCGATCGGTCTGCATGGAGACAAGTCGCAAATCGACGAGGTGATCGGCCAGTACGGAGGGCATTATTCGTTCGACAAGGAAGAGGGCCAGACGGACTATTTCGTCGATCATTCGACCTATACCTATTTGATCGATGAAAAGGGCAAGGTGCGTTTTCTCTTCCGCCAGAGCGACGGGCCGGAGCTGATGGCGGCGGTAACCCAGCAACTTTTTGCCAATGGCGAATGAATTTGACAAAGGTTACTCGGGCTGATAACATGGGCTTTGGAGGTCTCTTATGAAAAATATGCTGCTTAAAGTGCTCAAAGTCGTGCACTGGATCGTATGGTTTCCGCTGATTCCGTTCTTTGGCTCCGATTTCCCACAGCGTTTTTTCCGCCGCGATAGGTAGAATCAGCGAACGAACTGAATAACATCTTTTCTTGCCGCCGGAGATTCTCCGGCGGTTTTTTTCATGCCTCTAAAGCTATGATATCCTTCGGGTATTTCGCATCGAATCTGGTTTGGCATATGAGAGAAAACCATTTAGATTATAGCACTTATGATCAAATTGATACGCGGGTTGGCGCTGGCTTTTTGCCTGGGGAGTTGTGCGGAAAACCCGACTAAAGCGCCCGATTCCGTATCGGATATGGATGCGGCGCGCTTCGCAGCCTCATCTAGCGTAGTACGCGCCAAACTTGCTGGCAAGCCGGATACCTATGTGGTGCGCCATGGCGGTGAGGAGGTCTTTCGCGTCGAGGCGCTCAAGTGGCGCAACGGCCATAAGGGTGCGGTGTCGATTACCTACGATGCACCGTGGGGTATCGCTTCGGTTTTCTCGTTGGCGACGGACGCGGTCATTGCACGCGGTTTGCGGATGGACCTCGAAATCGTCAGCAACTCGCTCCAGCATTTTACGCGCTATCCCATTATCCAACGCATGCAGCAAGAACTCCGGCCCCATGGTATCGGCTTTTTTGGCCATGGCCACGAGCATATCCATTATGACTGGTATGGTTTCAAAGTGGCCTATGAAGCGTTTCGCACCAACTTCGAACTGATGGAGCGATGGGGTTTTGAGCCCAAGACCTACGCCTATCCTCATTGGGCGGGTACGCTATTGGGCACGCAGGCGGCCAATCGGCAGGCCGGCTTTATCGCCGCGCGCGGTGGGATCCGTCGCCCAGCTACCCATGCCGAGTATTATATCTGCCCCGACGATACCCATGAACCCAGCAATTGGTATTTCCTTCCTTCGGTGATTATGGGTTCTAAGGACGGGACAGATATCCCCCATCACGATGCGCTCAAACCCATTTTGGACGGAGCGCTTAATGCAGGGGCTTGGGTGATCCTGACCTATCACGCCATCGGTAACCCAGAGGCTTGGGGTTATTATCCCCTGCCAGAATTCGAACGCGATCTCGACTATATCGCCGGCAGGGATTTTTGGAACGGCAACCTCGACGCAATAACGGCATATATCCAGGAACGCAACGCGCTCGACATCCAGATCGTGCGCTATTTCGGCGTCGGCGCACCCAAGCAGTTTGAACTGACGATTGGGGACGGGCTAGACAACACGCTCTACGACGAACCTCTGACGTTTGAATTCAACTTCAACCCCGAACACCGGGTGCGGCGAGTTCATTTCGATCCGCCGATCGGCGAGGTCTCTTCCTTCGAGGTAGAAGCGGACCGTTTGCGTGTGCACATGGTGCCCGACGAGCGGCGCTATGCGCTGGTCTTGGAGCGCGATACCGAATAACATGTTCTCCCTTGCGCGAACATGCCGCGCTTTGGCGACACACCTGCTCGATTATATCCACGAGAATATTTGTCCGCGCGTGGCGCGAGAGGCGATGGTGCGCGAAGAGGCGGCGGGCTAAAGGGCGCGTTGAGTTGTGAGGAGTTGTGAAGAGTAGATAGAGCGGTGGCTAGCGGGTCTGCGGTCGGTTTGCGGGGGCGAGCTTCGGGTGTTTTTAGTCCCCGGGCCGTCGTCACGACCACTCCCCCCGCCCTGCCCTGCCAGGCCCTTTACTCCACAATCCCCCCCCCGAGAAACACCCTGCGTTGCCCCCGCAAACCGACCTCGGGTAGGGAAGCCCGAAGCGTGAGACTCTCCCTCCCCACTCCCCTCACACGCACAACGTTCCACCTACCACGTCCGCTCCTTAAGCATATCATTAATCGCCTCCTTCGGCACCGGCAACTCGTCGATATGATCTTCCAACCACCGCGAAAAGTCGGCTTCGATCTCGTCGATCCAGCGCGTGTCGATCTGACCGGGGGTGTAGGTGCCCGTGCTCAAGCGCTCCTTGCCGAAGATATCGCGCAAGTTGATGACTTCTGCCGTCGTGACGACTTTTTCGGCCAAATGCGGCGGGATAAAGATTACGCCTTCGCGCTTGCCCAAGACCACGTCACCGGGTAGGCAGGTGGCCGCGCCGATACGCACCGGGCAGTTCATGCCCGAGAGCATGATTGTCGGCGAAGCGAAGGAAGGGTGCCAGCCGCGTACGAAGCTGGTGAAGTCTTCAAGCTCTTCTATGCCTTCGAGATCGCGCACCGCCGCGTCGTGGACTACGCCATTGCCGGAGTTGGCGTAAATGGCAGCGGCGAGGTTGTCGCCGATAACAGGTCCTTGCTCAATCTTTCCGTAGACATCCGCCACGTAGACATCGCCCTGTACCAAAGCGTCGATGGGCCAGGAGATCTGGTCGCCGACCTGGCCGGTGCGTTCGCCCTTTTCTTCCATAATGCGGCGCATGACCGGGCGGCGTGGCATATACATGGCGGTAAGCGCACGGCCGCAGAGGGTGCCGCCGGGGTGGGTACATTGCCAACCGCCTTCGTATTGGTGCTCGTAACCGCCGCCGCGGACGACCCCCCAGGCTTGCGTAATGGTGACGTTCTTCATGCGTTCGATAATGGCGTCGGGGACTTTGGGGCGGCCGTCCGCGAAGCGTTCGCCGGTCCATTCGGGGGTGTATTCGGTGAGTTCTTCGGGGGTGAGGTTTAAGGGGGCGAACTTTTCCATTTTTTTGTGTCTCCTAGTGAAAGGCTGGGTTTTTTATCAATGGGGTGCGTCTCAGGCTGCGGGGCTGGATATTTTTTAGACCCTGAGTCTTGGTAGCTGGGGTGGGATATATGGGGAGGGAGTGTGGCGATATGGTTTAACCATAAGGCCTTTGGGAGGCTTTGTCCTGCGGCAGCCCCCCGATCCGCAGGCTGGCGGCATCGAGTCTTTTGGGGAGAGGAGAGATGCTTCAATAGTAGGGCCTCATTGCCCACTTCATAGACTTCGCAACCGAACCGTCTTCACCCAATATGCTCAGGCCGTCCAGCAGTCGTCGGTATAGGCGTCGCGCAGGAAGAGTTTTTTGCGGTAGTCGTCGGCGCCTTCGATCCACTTGGTCGGGACCTGCTGTGTGTAGCGGTGCGGCGGGCCGGCTTCTTTGAAGATGTCGATATTGAAGATGCGATAGGGTTGCGGAGAATCGATTGGTTTGGCTTCGACGGCGTGGAAGATACGGGCGTTGATATAGACCATGCTGCCGGGCTCAACTTCGAGCCGCCGCTCCTCTAATTTGCGCCCGGCCTCGGCGTCGTAGTCGCCCGCCAGCATGCGTTCGGGCGTGGCTTCTGTGGTCGGTGCGACGAGATGGCTGCCGGGGATTACCTTGAGGTTGCGGTCGCCGCGTTTAAAGCCGTTGGGATAATAGAGAATCTGGATATAGTATTTGTCGCGTTCGGCATGGTTGATGGGGTTTTCGTGTTTCCAGTGGTGGTGGTCCTGGTGGAAGGGAATCGGGCCGATGCCGCGCGGGGCGAGGTTGAGCGCGGAGTGGCAGAAATGGTAGTCGGGGCCGATCGTCCCTTGCAACAGCGCGGTGATAAAGGGGTCGTCGATGAGCTGGTGGCCGACGGGGCCGCGATCGTTCCAAGGACGGACGAAATAGGATTTGGATTCGGCATCGGGTGTGTTTTCGCGCGCGTCGATATAATCGCGCACATCGCCATTATTATGGATTTCATCGACTAACTTTTCCCGCCCCTCTTCTTTGAAAACTGCGGGAAAGAAGATATAGCCGTCGTTGTGGAAGGAGTCGAGGTCGGTGGCAGACGGTTTGTTTAGTCGAAATAGCGAATTCAATGGTGAT
>Ga0209362_1001724_pt1 | contig 16985 bp, 31 predicted proteins | sample SaaInlV_165m_DNA_FD_184680 | JGI IMG/M metagenome (GOLD analysis project Ga0209362, IMG submission 184680) | Marine microbial communities from expanding oxygen minimum zones in the Saanich Inlet - Saanich Inlet SI037_S3LV_110m_DNA (SPAdes)... | ecosystem: Environmental > Aquatic > Marine >...
GGTCGCGCAAGTTTTAGCATGGTATTCAATGGCACGTTTGTGGCCAATGCTACGACAGATTTAGCCAACGAACACCTTAAAATCTACATTTCAAGGAGGGCGAGCACCAATGGAGGAAATTCGGGTTTTGCAAATACTGATCTTTTGCTGCTGCATGGGGCTTTATATAACTTTGCAACATTTGATGATGGCGTAACCAATGGCCAAATTCGAGAGGGTAGTTCTTCGGGGGCTACGGTTAATGGGACGTTTGGGGGATTAACGTGTCAAAATGGGTTTTTCATCCGAGTTGAAATTGCAAACACTACCATTAAAATCTCTCGGTTTGAGGTCACGTTCTTCTGATGGCTTTTTTCGCAGACATATCCCGAGTGAAATATGTGGAAGCCGTCAATGCCATTCGTCTATCCCTGCGTTCAGATGAGGCGTCTGTAGAGGAGTTTCTACTGCCTCTGGCCGATGTGTATAGCTTCGCCAATACAAATCCTGATGAGTTTAAATGGGTCGGAGATGGATGCATTCAGGGAAGACGGGATGGGAATACGGGAATTGTTCGCATTCAAGTGGACTTCAATAAACGCAGTTTGTTTAGAATGCCTCGAAGTTCTTTTGATCTGATGATGGCTCAAGCTCGTTCGGAGGTCGTAAAAGGTGATCTTGACGGGGCTCGTTTGGTTTTCTCCCAAATCCGTCCTCGTTTGGATTCATCTGAACTGCAGGAGAAGATCCAAGAGAGCCTCGACCTTTCACAGTTTAGGGCCGAACTTCTGCATGATTTAGAAATGCTAATGAAGAACTATATTGGTCAGCTTCAATCCACAGAACGGGTTGTGGTCCAGCAAGCGCCAGCCAAAGCAGTAGAGGTTACACGGGTCAAGATCAAACGTCCAGAAGCTCGTTTCATTCCGTCAGATTTGGGTAAGAAACAAATGGATGGGCGCGTTAAGATTACACGCAGCGCATCGGAAGCCTCCATGGATGAGGCGGCTAAACTATTGAAACAATCAAAAAGAGGAAAAGAAAAATGAAATTAGGTGTCGGAATGGATGTAGGGACAATGAACTTGGTGGCTGCTCGGTCTACCGAGGTGGGGACAGACTTTTCTCGTATTAGGGATGCATTTCTTGATGTGCCTCTTGTATCAAAGAAGCTTTTGCGCCTTTCAGGTGTGGACTTCATTGAAAGAGATGATGAACTTTTAATTCTGGGAGACACAGCTATGGAAACAGCCGCTGTCTTTGGGAGAGAAGCACGCCGGCCACTAAAGGCCGGCCTCGTGTCTCCCTCAGAAATTGACTCCATTGAGGTTTTGGGCTTCCTTTTACAGAAAGTGTTGGGGCCTCCGGTGGAAGATGGCGAGTACTGTTACTTCTCGGTTCCAGCCGCTCCTGTGGATGAGCCTGATCGTGATGTGATCTATCATAAGCGTGTGTTTGAGAAAATTATATGCGACATGGGCTATGAGGCCATCCCGAGCAATGAGGCCATGGCAATTATATATGCGTGTTGCGCAGAAGAGCGGTTTACGGGACTTAGCTTTTCTTTCGGTTCTGGTATGACCAACGTAGCGATGAGCCTGAATGCGATTGAGTGCCTTTCCTTTTCTGTGGCGCGTGGCGGGGACTGGATTGATCACGGGGCTGCGAAGTCTTTGGGCGCAACCCAAGCCAAGATGTGTTCGATCAAAGAGAAGGGCATGGATCTAATGAATCCCACCACTCGGGAAGAAGAAGCGTTGAGCTTCTACTATAAAGAGCTTATTTCATATGCATTAGATTATGTTTTGATTGAATTCAACAAGATAAGGTCTCAATTCAATCTCAATGAGCCTCTTCCTATTATTGTAAGTGGCGGGACCAGCAAAGCGGGGAGTTTTCTGGATTTCTTTAAGGCAGTATTTGAACGGAAGAGGAGAAAGTTCCCGTTTGAGGTGAGTGAAATCCGGGCCGCTGAAGACCCCTTGAATGCTGTGGCGCAGGGATTGCTCGTACAGGCCCGTCAAGAATACATCTGATTAGGGTCGCGGTATGGGTTTTTCGAACCAAGAAAGGATTAACTTTAACAGCAAAGCATTGGCGGCTTCTGTCGTCGATGCGAATCCTGTTAACCAATGGTATGAGACGAGAAATCCTTTCGCGTTCATGCTTGATGGCCAGAAGATCCTTCTGGAGCTTGCATCCATTCCGGCGGCAGCCAATATAGGGGCAGCGCGGACAAATGCGACAAATAACCCTACCTTGATTTCCGATCTATCTCAGAATGCGGATGCAGTTCGATTAACGTTGGTGGGCGGAACAAACAACTCTACTTATATAGCGTATACAACGTATAACGATACGACATCTCCTCTTTTGGATAACTGGCTTCAACCTCAGATGGTCTTGCAAGGTTCGGGCGCAGCTTCGATCGGGTATGCCATTCAATTATATGATGGCGATCCTGCGGGAGCAGGAACTTTGGTGACAACAACTGCCGGAACGACCGGCACGGGGCAGAATAAATCAGTCGGGTGGATCTGGAATTATGCTTCTGGACTTCTTTTCTTGTCTGATGATTTTAAAGCCACCATCTCTAATCCTTATGTGGTGGGCTTTCGCTATATCGGACGCACCGCCCTGAACATCGGACAGGCTTCTACAGTCGGAGATTCTTATATTGCTGATGAGACGATTGCAGTCGGGGAGTCGGTTCGTTTTGTAACCAGTAGTGATGGCGGGGGATTAACGCCGGGAAGAATAGTCAAAGCCAATGCTTCTACCATCAATGGATCGGGTGTCATTGGGGTGGCTATTTCGGCTGCGACACAAGGAAATTCAATAAATGTTGTATACGAAGGTAAAATAAGTGTATTATTTGGATCGAACCCCGCTGCCTCATCTAACGGACAACAAGTTTACCTTTCTACAGTATCAGGGAAAGCGACTCTCACTGTGCCCACAAGCAATGCTTCTGTGGTTCTGATGGGTCGATTACAAGGCGCAACGGGATCGACTAATCTACCCAATGTGGTGTTGCGTATTAAAGAACTTGTTACACTTGGGTAATTCATTTCTTTCTTTCATTATTCATCTTCATATTCGTTCTCGGAGTAAAAAATGGCTACTTATAAAGGTATAGGCTACGATACCGCAAATGCAAAATATCGAACCGGAACCGCATCGGACTCAATTCAATTTGCTTCGGAATTAGCGGCACAAGATGGTCTTGCAGTTACTGGATCGGCAACTGTCTCGGTTAATTTGACGGTCACTGGAGATGCTTCCATTGGAGGCGACCTCGACGTACAAGGTGACATTATATCCCGAGGTGCGGTAAACTTGGTTGTCGAAGACAACTTCATCGATTTGAATTTCGGGAATACTACTGCCACCTCCGAAAGTGGTGGTATTACCGTATCCATGAATCGAAATAGTGGATTCACCGCTTCAACCGTTACGGCTTTTGTCGCTGGTATCGCTTCCACAAGCAATCCAACTTTCACCAATACCGATGCCACCAGTTCAACACTTTTGGCCGTTGCCGACATTGTAATGATCACTGGAGCTACCCAACAAGGTAATAATGGACTGTATCAGGTAACCGATGTTGATCAAGCGTCATTTCCACAAACTGTTACCATTGCTGGTATCGGAACCACTGCAGTAGATGGGTCTCTTCCTTTCTGTCAGAATCAATTCGAGGCTGAATCAGGAGCTACCGCTTCTGCGATGAAGATTGATCTCGCGGTATGGGCTGTTGCCGATGGAACCAACAATTTCCTCGATGATGCAGGTGGAAACTATGCAAAAGGAACATTCCTTACCGCTTATGCTGGTTCTGGAACTGGTGCGGTTCTTTCTGACTTCGATGGAAATGGAGATTACACCGTAGCTACAAGTACCCTTCAAAGTGCATACAATGGTGGGGCAACCATCACCACTGCCGGCAGTACCGACATTGCCCTAACTCTCGCAAATGGAGATTTTACTGCGAGTGGTGCTGGGGCGGTATTGCTGACTCCGGCTGGAGCTTCTTCCTTTACCTCTGGCGCAGCATTGACTTTGACTGCTGGTAATGCATCAACATGGAGTACAGGAGCAGGACTTCTCACAATCGATGGTGCTGGAGGTGTGGCCGTAAATGGTAACGCGGCTGAGATTGATCTTACCACCTCTGCTGTTCTTGATCTGAATTCAGGTGCAGGTACATGGGATGCGTCAACTCTAAGTCTCGATTCTACAGACTCCACCAACATCACAATGACTGCAAATGATGGCGGAACGAAAATATTCGCTATTTCTGCTCTTAATAGTGGTGGGGGAACAGGAGCACTTGAAATTGATGCAGATGGCGATCTGGAATTGAATTCTTCTGGTGCTCCCATTGCAATCGGTAATGATAATGTTGCTCAAAACATTACCCTTGGAGCAGGTGGTGCGAGAACAATAGCGGTTGGATCAGCTACTTCCACGGCAGTGAATATCGATGGTATTTTAATGAGTCTGGACTCATCCGATACCACGAATTTCACTATGGCCACCAATGCCGCTGCTGATAAGGTGCTGACAATTGCAGCTACAAACGCTGGTTCCGGTGAGGCTCAGGCTTCCATTACAGCCACCGATCAAATGACTGTTGGTGACGGTACTGGAACGCTGGTATTTGATGCTGGTGCAGTATCTGAATCCGGAATGACTTCCTTTTCGATGACCCCATCCGGAGCCATAACCCTCACGGCTGGAGCGGCTTCGACATGGAGTACTTCGGCTGGAGCATTGACGCTCACTGGTGCTGCTGCTTCTACTTGGAGCACATCCGCAGGCGCACTTACCCTTACAAGTGCTTCAGCAGCAACATGGTCAACAACTGCAGGTGCTTTAGAGCTTTCTGGTGCTGGTGGAGTTACTGTTACAAGTACAGGCGGCACTCTCACTCTCAACGGTACTGGTCAAACTGTCGATCTCAACAGTGCAGCTTTAGACATTGATGCATCTGGTGCGATCGCGGTAGATACTTCAGGAAATAATGACATCACGGTAACGGCTGGTACAGCGTCCACGGCTACTGGCCAAGCTAAAATAATCTCATCCTTCCCCCAATTGGTTAAGAGGATCGCTGCTGCTGCTGGTGGTGTTTCTGCAGGAGATGTTGTCTACCTCGATTGGGATGGAGTAGGAAGTGTATTGGAAGCTGGCAAAGCCGATGCGGATGCTATTGCAACTGCTCGTTTTGGCGGTGTGGCTCTGGAAACCAAGACGGCTGGTGCAGATACATTGATTGCAGTAGGTGGAATTGTAAAAGTTGTGACTTCGGATACTTCCCTCACAGAAGCTACTCATGTCGGCCAACCTGTTTATGTGTCTCTTGCCGCAGGAAAAATAACTCCAACTGCTCCAACTGCTTCTGGCGATGTAATTTTCCAAGTTGGAATCTGTGTCGGTGGATCATCCACTTCATGGGAAGTTTACATACAGCCTCAATTCATTATGGAAATTGGATAGTCTTCTTAATCCATTCTTATGCAGGGGCGGCCTTCGGGTCGCCTCTTTTTTGTTTGCGATCGTTCCGTGTTTAACTTACATTCAAGTTTATATACTTGTTTTCACATTGGGTTGAATGGATGAGTGGTATAAAAGACATAACAGAGAGTATAAAAATGACCCCTCTTACAATTGGTATCGTGTGTTTTCTTGTGGGGGGACTCACGACTGGCGGAACGATGTTTGCGGTGGATAAGCGCAATCAGCACGTAGATTCTTCTTCTGCCGAAATCATCGGAGCCATTGCTCAATTAGAAAACAAGATGGAAGAAGCGAGTGCCAGCGCAAAAGTGTCTTTGACCAATACTGATCTTTTGGGCATCCCCTGCTCCAAGGAGTACTTAAATACTCATGGCGAGAGCTTGTGCCGTGAGATGTTTTGCCGGATGAATAAAGTTCAGGGAGAAGGATCTACTTCTCAGGAATGCGACCAGATTGCCAACAGCTTGAATTCCCAACTCATCATCGACTCATGTATGGAGTATTGGGCAGAAAGCACTACTACTGAACGTGGATTGAATCAAAATTCTCAATACGCACAATGCATTGACATTTTTGGGGATCGTAAATGACCGTTAATTTAGATTCGGCCCTTAAATGGATTTCTTTTATTTTGAGTGTGTTTGCTATTCCCGCCTTTACATGGTCTTGGTCGACCCAAGAGGCGATGACTATCATGAAAGTAGAGATGTCTCATCAAGAGCAACAACTTACAAAGCTCGAAAATGTTAATTCAGACATTAAAGTTATCAAGAACGAAATTCAGACAGTAGACGAAAAATTGGATAAAATGGATCACAGGTTTGACGCAGTCTTTACCGAACTCGATAGGATAAAAGCGAAATGATGCTTCTCTTTTTAATTGCCCTGTCCTGTGGAGGATCTCCTGCGGACCAACAAACGAGTGCTTGGGGAGGAAAGCCCGGCTTTCCTGCGCCCTCTGTTATTCTGATAGCTTCTGATGCTGTGGCAGAGACCACTGTCGAAGAAGATTCGGCTGCCGTACAGGTGCAGGTAAAAGAGATGAATGAGCAAGCGGCCAATCAGATCGCCAAAATGGATAAACTGATTGCTGAACTCAAGAAACAATAAAGCGAAAAAACCATAAAAAACTTGTCAACAAATGACTGCTGACATAAGTTATATGTACACTGATTCACTGTGTGTTCCATTGATTAAAAGTTTATTTAGGGGGGTGCGTAAGCGCCCTCCTATTTTTTTGATCTTGAGACTATGCCACGTTACACATTATTAGGAGGGCATCCATGGCGAACAGTTCTTTTAAAACAAGCATGCAGATTGGATTGGGCGAAGCAATTGAACGGCTTGTAGCACTTGATGCGGCACAAAAAGCTGGGATAGCCAACGAAGAGGAAAGGGTAGAACGCAAATTATTGTTTGAGGCACTTAACGAAATCACGCTTGACCTCGGATTTGATTGCGATGGCGACGGTGTGCCTGATACAGCAATGGAGGTATTTGCAGCCTCCGCGTCAACCTCGTGTTGCCGTCTCCTTCCCTTAGAGGCAGCGAAAAGGGCCAAAGCCCGTCAAGTGTCTTCTAAGTCCCGCCGCACCTCTCGGAGATCCACATGACCGTTTTTGTTTTTCTTTTGTTGTCTTATGGCATCTGTTTTTTCATCCAACACAAGATGGCTTTTCTTCATGGGCGATGGGATTTCCTCAATAAACTTCTCATCTGTACCTATTGCTTGGGTTTCCATTGCGGTTGGATCTCTTACCTCTTGATGGTGTGGGGGAAAGTGTTCGAGCAAATTTCTATCCCTAATCTCCTTATCTATTCTTTCGTTTCCGCTTCTTTTTGCTATATTTGTGATGCGAGCGTACAATACCTCGAAAACAACACTCGGCATGAATAGGAAGTAGCATGGCAGTTACAGGGCAAATTTCTTCTACCTTCCATTTCTACATCACCAACGATAGTGGAACGGCCTTTACCGTAATTAATCCCGGACGTACTTTTACAGTGGTTGCCGTAATGGTCGCCAACAGCAATGCCGCTGCTCGAACCATTCGCATCCGAAAAAACTCCAACACAGGAACCGATCTTTTGATTGCAACTGGTGGATCTGCCGGTGAAGTAGACATTACAGCGAATGCTCAACTCCTTCTTATGGGGCCTAATGCTGGGGGCGGCGCTGTGGGTGGATTAAATGTCGGTAGTGGAGCCAATTATACTGCTTCGGACAATTTCTATATTGATACAGAAGACGGAGATGTTTCTCCGATCATCATTTATTGCCAAGGCAATCCCGCGAAAAGCCTTACTGTGAGTTAATCAATGCCTATTTATGAGTATCGTTGCAAAGGCTGCAAACACGAGTTTGATGAAATTAAGCGTTTTGACGATCCGAACCCCCCTTGCGTCAAATGTTCTTCTCTCGAAGTCACCAAGCTCATCTCTCAGACCTCATTTAGTTTGAAGGGCAATGGATGGTACAAAGACCATTACGGTTTGAAGCCATCAAAGGCCCCAAAACAAGCTGATGCCTGACCCCCTTATACAACGTGGGTTGAATCATCTGAAACAGATGGCGGCGGCAAACCATAAGATTAGCTTCAAGATCTTTCAGAGCTTCATGCATTTGCAGGGTCAGTGCAATTGCTCCAAATCTGTCGGTTCTCATGCCCCCCTATGCGATTACATGGCTGAAATTTCGCATAAAGCGTGGTCCACGAGTACTCTGGGCAAGGAAGAGCCCACATATACACAGCTAAGCTTGGGCTTCGACGGGTGGCTTGAGTAGATCCCCTTTGCCAAACATTAGGGCGAGGAATTTGACACTGTGCTGAATCTCACTTTTCGACTGGTAAAGGGAGAGCAGTGTCCCATCCCGGTCTTTTGCGATGAGCGCTTCAATGATCCCCCATACCCTTTGGCATTCTTCTACATCCTCTTGGGTATAGAACATTCGGGTGTTGCATTGTCCTAATGCGTAATGGGCGTCGATGAAGATTTGCATGGGAATCCTTGTTCAATTCGACCCCCGTATAGCGAATAGAATTGTATAGGGGGGTAGCTGTTTTTGGGGTCTGGTTTGCGATGTTACGATAATACTATATTAACGTAAATGCAAGCAAAAAACGCTTACTGCGCTGGCATAGGGGGGTTTTTATCTCAGGTGACAATTTCATAGGGGGTATACAATTAGGCCTAACCCCTTGTGCGTTTTTCGCTTCGGTACGCTATATAAAATAAGGTATTATGATTATCGGGGATTACCATGCCTGAAAGCACACCTAAAAACATGAAATACTCTGTAATTGACTACGCTGTCATGGCTTCAACGATTTACGGCATTGGGGCAGCGGTTGGGGTAACAAGTGCAGCAGGCCTCGCAGCGTTGCCTCTGCGTTCGACCCATAAAGCATTTTATTGGGTGGCTTTAGGATTGGGAATGGTGGGAGCCGCAAAAGGATTTAAGGCTTTACGTAGTGCGGGCAGCCTTCGCGAGTCGTTAATGAAGCGTTCAGATTTAGAAGCCTACGTAGAATCATGGGTGGGGAAGGAGGATCTTTATGTCTAATCGCTTTACTATTGTTAAGTTGGGTCCTGCTAATCCATCTCCTTATTATGGATATGAGGATTTTGGCGGCTGCGGTCCAGTATGTAGGGGAAAGAAGGCGATTGCAAAAGCGGCCAAAGCTGTCACCAAAGCCGTAAAAAAGACAACCGAAAAAGTGGCGGAGCGGCGGCAGGGGCGTGTGGAGACTCGACAAGCAGGGGAGGCATGGTGGCAGGCAGATGCTCGTCATGAAAGGCAGGCTGGGCGGGAAACGCAATACCATTTCATCCCGTCTGAAGCAAACATGACCGATGCGGAATGCGCTGCGGCGGATTGGTGCTTAGCTGTGGGAGATGAGTTGTACTTTGAGTGGTACAGCAAGCTTGCTGATGTGATGAAAGAAGCCGTTGTCCAAAATGCCAGTCAAAACTTTCTGTACAATCGCTATCCATTCCTTAAAAACTTTAACACATTGGACTTTTTTGACTTCCAAGCTGCATTCACGGGAAACTACACCCCGACTGTTGGAAACGGACTCTACGCAGAAGACATCTTTATCGGTCGCCAAGAAGTAGAAAACATTCCCCTCCTTGAGAAGAGACTTGAAGGCGCTTTAACTTATCAAAAGACTGCGGCGGCTCAAGAGAAGTTACTCGCAGAAGGCACAGCCCATCAAATTTTTCAGGCGATCATCAAAGCTGGAAAAGCGTCTGGGATCGGATGGTTGCCCTCCAAGATAATTGAGGGAGCTTATGAACAGATAGAAGATGCCGTAGTTGAATCGCGCATTCTAAACGACCATTTGATTAAAATGCTTCAAGCGCGGATTGCAATATTGGGCGGAAATAAGGATCCGACCAAACTGCAAGTATTGGGGCTGTCGACAGGACTCCGTGTTCGCTCGGTGCCCGGGCTTGACTTTAAACTCCCCGCCTTTCTTGTTCCGGACCCAGCAAAAATGCAAGTTAAAACGACTGTAACTTCTTACGCTCCGTTGCCCGGTAGTGGAAAAGAGCCCTTTACTGAGGTCACTCGCACTGCAACATCTACAGATAAGAAGTATCTTATTGTTTTTGGTATTTCGAGTACTTTGTTATTTTTGAGTTGGGTACTTAGTGATTAAGCTGGGGAAGAATAGGAGAGAGGATGTATGAATCGTTAATGGAAGTTCTGCTTAATGGTGGACCGATGGCCTTGTTTGCGGCCTATTTAGTGTGGTCTAAAAACAAGCAAGACGAGAAGCTTGAATCCCTACAGGAAAAATGGTTGGGAAGCTTAAACGAGTTTGAACATAAAGCTGCTTCAGCCAGAGAGTCTTCGGAACTTCGTTTCCAAGAGCGCGAAGACAAAATGCGAGAGCGTTGGTTGGATGTGGTTCAGAAGGTCGAAGCAGAAAGAGATGAAGTCCAGAAGATGCTGGATGCAGACATGAAATTGTTGTATGAATCCAACGCAGAACTCAAAGAACATGTTGAGAAGATTGGGAACAATGTAATGGCGGGCCTCCAAGAAATGCGCGACCATTATAAAGAAATACAATTAGAAAAACGTTTAAAGGCGGAAAGGGGCAGATAATGACTCCTTATGAATTAAACAAGGTAGCGAAGACCCAGAACATCCGTTTATTGGATGTGTTTGTTTTGGGTCCTTTGATGATTTACTCTTCCGGCCTTATTCCAGCACAACATGCAGCGGTGCGCGGAGCGATGTTCTTTTTTGGCGTTACCACTATTGGCTACAACTGGCGGAATTACAACCGAGTTCGTAACGCGTAGGGTTGCTCAATACCTTTTAATGGTTATAAGATCACTTCTTCAAACTGCAAAAGGAGGGAATATGCCCGAAGCAGATACCAAAAAAGAAGATAAAACAGAGATCAAACAACCTGAGAACACAGAGGAAAAAGAAACTGAATCCGCACCTGAGTCTTCGACGGAAGTGGCTCCTGCCAAAGAGGAAGTCAAAACCGAAGAAGGTTCAGAAGAAACCATGTCGAGCGAGGAACAGGCCGACACAGTGGACAGCGTTATCGAGATTGCTACTTCTACCGTCAATCCATGGGCGGGAGTTGTTCTGGCCATTGCTTTTCTTTTGACGAGTAAATGGGCGTGGAAGTTTTATGGTCAACGGCTAAAGGCAAAGTCTGAAGACTAACATTCCATTCAAATTAAGGACGGAGAGAGTAATTTGCTTTTTCCGTCCTTTCTTTTTACGTTACAATCAAACAAGGAGAGTTGAATGCCTGAAATCGACGGACAATACCTTTTCCTTGCGTCTGAGCCGGGAAGCAATACTTTGGGGAAGCCTCTCGCCCTCACTCCAGAAGACGCATTCGATAAGAGGTGGGCCTTCTTCGTGGAGTATTATCCGACAGAAGCAGAAACTTATTTCAGTTCTGTCAAGCCGCCCATAGAAGAAAAGAGTGAAGTCCCTCAATTTGTAGATGTGGGAGGTGTTCTTCTCGACATACAGGCCGATCCCGATGCCTTCAAGACGGGGGGCTCTAAGATCTACTACTATAAAAGCCCAAACAATTATGTTTTTACTGCGTTGGTCGGCCCTGTCTAATGGCGCTTTACATTGACTCGCCGCTATATGCATACAGCGTGGACCTTACGGGCGTGGCTCCTGCTGCGGGCGCGTTGCATGAATTTACACTGTACGACAACTGTCATACATTATGCATCTGTTTTGCGTGGTGGGAAGATGAAACTATTTCTGGTTCCAGCACGAGTATAGCAATCAAACAAGTGGTGGAAAACCACACAACCGGAACTACATCAGGAGTGCGGAGATTGCCCCTTTTTGGGTCGCTACAATGGCAAGTTCTTCCCGCGTCCGATCGTCCCGGTTCTCCGAAGTTTTTAATCGAAAAAGACCTTGATGCGGCGGCCACCTACACGATTAACATTGCTCAATGGTGTGGGGTGATAACTTAAATGGCAGTACGATTTACCAAAGGACCCATAGGCTCGGTCACTCCTCAACTTACTGAGGCTGCTACTGCGGCTATTCCGGTATACGCCAATACATCCGCAATTGAGATTCAAAGTTTTGCTAATGAGAGTGGTGCCTCTTCCCGATTTTTACTGGTGTATTTTAGTCCTACCGATGTTGGATCTCTCGACCTGAACACAATTAGGGATCAGTGTCTTCCATTGGCGAGTGCTGTGGAGCAGGCAGGCGCAAGCATTCGTCTGGAAATTGGAAGCGAAAGAACTCGTCCAAGTGCTGGTTTTATCTATTGTAATTTTATGATAAATCCTACGGGTGGCATTCCGGGTATCTCCCCTACCTACGTTAGTATCTGCCAGATAATGGAGAACTACTAATGGCTCTCTTTCATCCTAAAACCCCCATCCTGTCGAGAACGTACACGGCTGTATTCTATTCCAACGCTCCGGCACTCCCCTCAGCAGCCTATCTTGTAGTGCAGCCTTTTGAAATAGTCATTGAGCCCGGATGTACTCAAATCTGGTTCTATGCTACCGACTATAAAACCACAAATTCCAGTTCTACATGGGTAGTACAGGCCCAAGAAGAAAGTCCCGGTCTTTTAGATTGGTCCGGCAACGGAAATCCAGCCCTTTCGACCCCTCCGGGAAATGGGGTTGTTTTTCCTACTCCCAACCCACTGGTATTTGAGGTGCCGGGAGATGCATTGCTTTTGCTGGGAGGGGACATGACTTTTCTCAACTACCCCGCCCAATCGGATCGGCCGGGCACCCTCAAATTATGGGCTTCGGGGCATGGTGATATGAATCCTACCTCGGGCGGTTCTGGGTCTCCGGGAACTTATCCTCCAGCATATTTGGTAGTCACCCAAGTCATAGGGAACGCACAATGACTATTTACAGGGGTGGGCCCATTGTAGGGAAGACGGTATATATCGTTGCCAATCCCGCTGAAGTGCAGAGCGTAGAGATCTACGAGAATGCGACTCAAGTCCATCTCATTCAGCGCGGAGGATTCAGTCGCACCAATTTTATTCTTTGGCCCACCGTCCTCACGGTCACGGAGTTTAAGGACCTTTTTAATCCCAACAACATTACAGGCACGGCAGGCCAAGCTCTCGATCCCAGCGGGACCGGAGGCAAGATGTCGCTGGGAAGTAGTCGCTTCGATCTTACATTGGCAGAGGACCGTCCGGTCGGAACACTCTACATAAACATGATGACCTACTATCAGGGTGCATTTTTTGGAGTTGCTGCCAACATATATGTCAACGTCACCCAAGTTTGCCGAGCAAGGACGATTGGATCATGAGTATTTACAAGTCTTCTTCTGCTTACCTGCGAAATTTCCAAGACGTGGATGGAGTAGGTAACACAGGGACGGGCAATTTAGGCCCACTCAATTTAGAGGGGGTGCTGAGCGCTGGGGATGGGGGGGCGGGAACAGCCGTCCCCCTACCAGCCAATAGTGACCTGCTCTACTTGGCTCACCTCTATGGAGCCTCTGGTTCCAATATAGACTTTTTTTGGTTGGTACGGTTTTTCCCGTCTACTTACACTCCTGTGGCAGGAGATTTCACCTTGGCGAACTCTCTGGTGATTCCTAAATTTAAGGGATCCGCTGGTTATACAGATGTAAACACTTACAGGATACCTATCGGAACAGGCGGATTGAGGGGAGGACAGACCGCTCCTTGGTTCTATCGGAAATTACGAAGCGGATCAGGTCAAGGCAATCCATTGAACATCGTCATCACCATCACCAACAAGACGGATGCTGCCAATCCAGAGCAGCAGATTCGAGGCGATCTGTAGGTATGTCACTTGACAATTTGGATCAAGTTGATAAGGCAAAAGGAAAAGGAGTGGTGATGGGTCACGAAGAGAGCGTTCGGCATGTAGAGGGAGAAGAAGAGGCTGGAGATTTACTGGAAGAATTAAACTCTACGGAAGCTGGAACACTGATTCTGGAGCCGCAAGAAGACTTCAACTCAGCCATTACTGGTTATCACCCTCCTTCCAATCGATTGATTTACGACGGACATGCGTTGATTGAGATTTATGGGAAGCGTGATGGGATGGAATACCATGATGCGATTGAGTTCATGGACTACAACATATGCTTCGGCCCCGGAACTCCGATTGTTTATTACGAGTGGGACGAATTAGAAGATATGTTGGAAAGCGAATAAGAAATGATTGAAGTGACGACTATACCAATTGTTATGGCGACAATGCTTTTTGTTTCACTGTTAATAGTGATGGCCACTTGGGAAGAAGGTAAAAAATAAAAGACGATAATTCTTTTCGGGCGTGCTGAAATTCGTTATACTTCTTTTGAACTGTATAAGCCCTCTGATTCAGGAAGTTTGGGGGCTTTAATCTTATCTCCTACCACTTCCAAGGAAAATTATCATGCCAGCTTCTTATTCTTCTACTTTCGACATCGTCTGGACCGGCTCCCTCAATGGCTCCGCCGCAATCATCGCTAACCCCGGACGAGATTTCTCTGTTGTGGGAATGACCGCAGCGGGCGGCAATGGCGGTACGCTTACCCTTACACGCACGGGCGCAGCGGGGACTGTTGCAGTCGTCACAGCATCTACAGCAGTGCCTTCACCTGAAGCAGTTATTACTCCAGCAAACATCGAGTTTACAGCAGCGCAGTCCCTGACCATCACAGCGGCTACCGCAGCGTTTACCCGTGCTGTTATTACTTGCCAAACCGCCAGCGCTCCAAGCCTCGCCGTTAGCTGATAAAAGTAGTAGGGAGTAGCGGCGTCTTTGGGGGGCCGTTATTTCCCTACCTTCCATCTTCTTTTAGGAGGTCATCATGGCCCAAACTTCAAACATTACAGATGTATTTGAGATCTATTTCGACACCGATGCTGGTACAGGGACGTATCTTCTTACCAATCCCGGTCGCGGCTTCAAGATTATAAATGTCTTGGGGACGGGGGCCAACAACGGCGTTGCCACATGCAAAAAAGGTGCGGGCGGCTCTACTTTCGCCGTTATGACTTTGGCCGGAAGCGCTGCTCCATCTACAATGTCAGTCATTACTGACGGCAATACTACCTTCGGTTCAGCCGACCACATAGAAATTGTTGTGACTACTGCTGCTGTGACTCGTTTGGTATTCCAATGCGTGGCTTCCACCGGATTCGCTTTGACGACCGCTAAAACCGCATAATACTTGCCCTTCGGGGCTTTATTTTTTTTAAGGGTGCATCATGGCAGCACTGGCTGACATCAGCGGAAATTTTATTATCCGCTACATACAGGACGCAGCAGGAGCAGTGACCAGCGACATTGCAACTTCTCGTGCTCTGATAGTAGAAAATGTAATGATTACATGGTTGGCTATGGAAGCAACTCCGTCCGCTTCCACTGTTCAAGTGTATCGAATGCGAAGTGGAGTGGCGGCTGCCATGTTTAGAATAGGAGGGGCTTCCGATAGTCCCATTATAGGGGCGCGGTACAGCAATCCCGCAAACATCCCCAATGTGGGTGGTGGATATAATGTTGGGCTTTTCCGCCCTACTGATACAAGTTCGATTTTGGCGACAGATACATTGCGTATTGTTACTACTGGAGGCGCTACTCAAGTAGTGGTCGATCTCTTGTGCGTCGGGACTCCTCAAATTCTCGTTGTAAGTTAATTTTAAGTATGTAGGAGGCCGTCATGGCTGGAACTGGAGCAATCTACCAATCATTTGAAGTGGAAATTAACCAATCCGCTCTGGCCATCGAAAGCCTCACGACCGCTGCTTTTGCGCGTATCTTTACTGTAAAATACATTATTGTTCAGGCCACCGCTGCTGCTGCTGGAGCCGGAGCTACATTGGCTTGCGCGAAGAGATCCATGGCTGGAGTGGATACTAATCTTTTGCTGGCCACCAATGTGGTTGTAGGGAACCTCTCTCCGGTTAATGATTCCATTGGAGTGGGGGTATCGACTCTCATCCTTCCGGTTGACTCTACTGCTGCCACTTTGGGTGCTTCAGACATGCTGAAGATCACGACCGCAACAGCAAACACCAATCTTCGCGTTATTTTTATGTGCAGCCCAACTGCAGACAAGGGCCTCGAAGCCAATGACGCCTTGAGCATTACATAAAGTATGAAGTGTTTGTAATCGAACCATACGATCCCTACATGGCGCAGTTTCATGCTCAGGTTCAAGGGATCTATGAGTCATTGGTCCGGAAACACTTCAAACTCAAAAGCACCGCTCCTTTTCTTAGTAAGGCGGGGCGCAGGCTGGATGAACGCAGAAGGCTCTCCAAAACTAAGATTCGAAAGCTTTTAGGTAGCGCTTTCGCCATCGGCACTCGCGCAGGAAGGCGAGCCGGTTATATCCGAAAAGGATCCAACCAGCCCACCAAAAAAGGAATGGACCGAGCTTTTGAACGGCAACTGGACAATAAGAAGCTCATGCAAAACATGAAAGATTACGAGACAACTCTCTTCTTGGCAAGGGGAGAGTCTCTTATCCGGGTTATCGAAAAAGAGAGCCTCAGCGGCAAAACAACTTCGTACTTGATACCTATGTTAGATGAAAGGTTCAGATCTATGAAGAAACTTCGAGCATTTATCGTAGACTACGAGGCTTAACGATCCAGATAAAAGTCAAGGCCGCGAAAGCCCATCGTGCCGAATACAAAAAGTTAAGTAACCTGTATTGACTTGCTACCCCGCCCTCCTTTAATTCCCATGAGTACTCTCCATTTCCAGTGGAAGAGAGTTCCATTAGTGTGTATATAAATCCTTTCTCCGTCATAGAATCAGCAAAAAGGTGAGCGGCTTGAAAGGAATCAAACATTTTAGAGTGGAGAGTAGAAGGTTTTTTAGGTCTCCAATATGCGACCTTGTACCGACCGATCTTAACGAGATTCATAATCTGCCTGCTCCGTAGCCGCAGAGGGGACTCGGATGATAGGATTAGATCCTTTACGCGCCAACGAAGACCGCACGAACGCATCT
>Ga0209362_1001729_pt1 | contig 16940 bp, 22 predicted proteins | sample SaaInlV_165m_DNA_FD_184680 | JGI IMG/M metagenome (GOLD analysis project Ga0209362, IMG submission 184680) | Marine microbial communities from expanding oxygen minimum zones in the Saanich Inlet - Saanich Inlet SI037_S3LV_110m_DNA (SPAdes)... | ecosystem: Environmental > Aquatic > Marine >...
TAATCTTAAAGATATTATTAAACTAGTTAACGATATAAGAGATTACAATCAGGATGTAGGAATTGTATTGATGGGCTATATTGCTAATTTATACAAGTATCCTATTTCAAATTTTGTAGATGATATTAAAGTTGCTGGTGCTGATGCTGTGTTAGTTGTTGATGCTCCTCATGAACTAAAAGAAGAAAATCAATTAAGGGAATCTTTAAATAAAAATGGATTGTCACTTATTAAATTAGCTGCACCTACTACTGATGATAATAGACTTAAAGATATCGTTAATATAGCCTCTGGATTTTTGTACCAGGTTAATGTTTCAGGTGTAACCGGTGTAAAATCAGCAAATGAAACTGATGTTACAAATTTTGTAAAAAGAATCAGAAATTTAACTGATATTCCAATTTGTTCTGGATTTGGAATAAAGAGTCCTGAGGATGCAAAAAAAATGGCTAATAGTGGTTGTAATGGCGTTATTGTAGGATCAGCATTTGTAAAATATATTCAAGATAATATTGAGAACAAAGATTTACCACAAAGTTTAGGCAATTTAGTAAAAAATTTTACAGAAGAATTAAAATAGTATGAATTGGATAACTAAAATAATTAAGGCGGGAGAGAAAATTAAAACTGCCTTCCATGAAAGAGCCTCTAAAGAAGATATTGCCAAATCAGACTGGACTAGTTGTTGTAGGGGTCCAATTCTTAAAAAAGATTTAGAACAAAACTTATGGGTTTGCCCAGATTGCAATAAACATCATAGGATTAAACCGAGCCAAAGATTTGATATTTTATTTGGTAAAAATAATTATGAAATAATGGATACACCCCAACCAGTCGACGATCCACTAGGATTCGTAGACTCAATGCCATACAAACAAAGATTAAAAAATGCCAGAAAGAAAACAGGACTAAAATGTAGTATGGTTGTATCAACAGGATCTATTAATAACATTCCAATTACAGCAATCGCATCTGATTTTGATTTTATGGGCGCAAGTATGGGTGCAGCTGAAGGTGAGGCCTTTTTATTTGCAGCACAACATGCAATAGAGAATAAACAGCCCCTACTGATGGTAGCAACCGGCGGTGGCATGAAAATGCAAGAGTCACTTATATCCTTAAGTCAAATGACAAGAACTACTCTAGCTATAAATGAAGTTAAAGCTGCTGGACTACCCTATATAGTTGTTATGGCAGACCCAGTTGCTGGTGGGATCACAGCAAGTTATGCAATGTTGGGATCTTTACATATTGCAGAGCCAGGAGCGCTAGTCGCATTCGCTGGGGCCCGAGTCATAAAAGGAACTGTAAAGGAAGACCTTCCTGAAGGCTTTCAAAAAAGTGAATATGTTCAAAAGACGGGATTTATCGATTTGATAGTTGAGCGTAAAGATCTTGCATCAAAAATAGGAATTTTATTATCAATATTGTTAAAGAAAAATTCTGCTATAAGTTCTGAACAAAATGAAACTTCAGAAGATACTCAGCAACTTTCAAGAGCTGCATCCTAAAGAAATAGATCTAAGTTTAGATCGTGTTAAAGAACTCTGTAAAAAATTAGGTAATCCTCAAGACAAAATCAAAGCAATATCTGTGGTGGGCACCAATGCTAAAAACAGCTCAATCAACGCAAAATTTGCTATTTTAAAAGAAGCTAATTTTAAATGCAATGTTTACACAAGCCCCCATATCTTAAAAATAAATGAACGATTTGTCTTCAATAATGAGGAATTAAGTGATGATGAGTTAGCTGATTTATTTGAAGAAGTAGAAAGTATCAATGACAATCAACCCATTACATTCTTTGAAATATTAACAGCCTCTTATTTTTATAAAGCTGCACAATACCCTAATAATATTAACCTTGTAGAAGCTGGCTTATTTCACCGATTTGATGCAACTAATATTCTAAAAGAAAACCTTGCTAGCGTTGTAACCTCTATTAGCAAAGATCATCTCGATTGGCTTGAAAAAGATGAACAAACAATTGAAAAAATTGTTTTTGAAAAAACATCTACACTTTTAAATTCAAATATTATTGTAGCTAAACAAAGCTCTAAAGAGACGATGGATTGTATTAAAAAAACTATCTCTCAAAACCAGTCTAATAAAGTATTTTTTAATGATGACTTTAGTTACTCAGTTAACGAGAATGATTTCTTCTATTATGAGGATAAATTAGGTGGATTAAAACTTCCAATGCCTAATGTTCTCGGTCAATATCAATTAGAAAATATCTCAACTGCAATAGCAACCTTAAGAACCTTAGATATTGGTATCAAAGATGAGCATATTCAAAGAGGAATTACAAAGATATCTAGCTTAGCAAGACTTCAGGAAATTAAGTCTGGTAAATTAAAAGAACTAGTTAAAAATAATAAATTAATTGTTGATGGAAGCCATAACGAGGGTGGTGCCAAAGTATTAAATGAATATCTTCAAACCTTAGATTGCAATAAACATGTTGTGATTGGAATGATGTTAAATAAGCAGCATGAAAAATACATCAGTTACTTTAAAGATGTTTCATCTGTAACTACTATAGATTTAAAAACTCAACCAAACTCTATTAGTGGTAAAGATTTGAAAGAGAAATTTAAAAGTATACCCAATGTTCAATACCAACCAAGTATAGAACAAGCTATTAAATCAATTGATTTAAAAGAAGGTGATCTTTTATTAATTACAGGATCTTTATATGGGGCGGCTGAAGTATTAAGTTTAAATTAAATATTTTTATCTAAAAATTCTTTCATATGGCTTTCAGGTACGCCTCCCACCTTCCGGTCAATTTCAACACCTTTTTTATATACTATGACCGTCGGTACGCCCCGAATTCCTGCCGATGAGCCTGTGTTGATTCCGGAATCTTCGATATCTGTTATATAAAAGTTTGCACGATCTTTATACTCATCAGAAAGTTTATCCATAACAGGTTTTAATGTCTTACATGGCCCGCACCACGTTGCCGAAAATTGAATTACAGAAACTGGTTCTTCTTTAATTTTATTTTCAAAATCTTCATCTTTAAAATCAATAAGCATAATAAATCCTTTTATGTGGTTTTAATAAATAATAGATTTTTTAGATTTAATGTCAATTAGACAATTATGGAAAATTAAATAAATTTACCTAAGTTTATTTAATTTTGAAGATCTTTTTTCATTTAAAACTCTTCTTACAAGTTTTCTGTTACATGGCACTCCTAGAAATATAGAAACTTTTTCAGCTATTGAAGATTTTGATTCTATCTTATTTTCTGCTTTATCAAAAATTTCTAAAATTTTTTTTTCTTTATTTTCAATATTTTTTTTTCCTAAAGAATTATTGTTGCTTAAAAACATAACTCTTTTAATTTCTTCAATTTTTGCCAAAGTAGGAATTTTATAAGCTGTAGGCACCATGCCTCCTGAACCTTCTCTTTTAAATTTGCACATTTGAATATTATGATTGAAGCTAAATTTTGGTAAGTTATCCTTCCTTACAGAAATATTCTTTTTAATTAAAAAATTCAAAAAACCATCTGTATCTAGATATCCATTAGGTTTTTCTTCTAATAACTTTAAATTATAAGGATTATATTCCATACTATCCTAAATAATTTAATTTAAGTTATCTTTATCCTTAGTTAAATTTTCTTCAAACTCTACTAGTTTATCTTGGATAGGAGTTGTTTTGGGTATTGGTGTAGAAGGATTGATTCCCTGATCTTGTAATTTTTCAATTCTTTGTTCCAAGCTACCTTTTCCTGCCCATGCACCATTAATGACTTTTCTTAAGCTTTCTCCATGACTATTAAAGCTAGTCATTGTTTGGATAAGATACTTTTTTAAAACTGAATATTTGTCCATTAAGTGAGTTGCAGTATCTGTAATTTCTTTTACACCGTTTATTTGTTTTTCTTTTCCTTTAATTGTTTGAACAATAGAGATTATTGCTAATAAGTTTTTAGGCCCTACTAATAATATATTCTTTTTATACGCATATTCGTAAAGATCTGGGAAGTGCTCTAAAGCTGATAAATAAGCTGCTTCGTGGCACATATACATAATTACTTTTTCAAAGACATCTTTCTTTAAATTTTTCATATAATCTTTTTTTGAAAGATCATCAATATGTTTTCTAACAGCTAGAGCGTGCTTTTTAAATTGCTCATCTTTTTCTTGATCATCTGCTGCATTAACAAATTTTTTCCAATTATCTAAAGAAACTTTTGAATCACATATAATATGATTACCATCAGCTAAATTTATTACTATATCTGGCTTAACTGTTTGAGTGGTATCATCTTCTATATTCAAAACTTCTTCTTTCTTTTGTTTGGTATAATCGATACCAAGTTTGAAACCATGAAATTGTAACGATTGCTCTAGAAATTTTTCACCAAAATCTCCTTGGTATTTTGCATTTCCAGTAAGTCTATCAATAAATGTCTGTTGATTTTTAATCATTTTAGATTGCTCAGCCACATCAGTTGTTACAGCAGTTTTAAAATCATCCACTTTTCCTAATGTTTTTAGCTGATTTGCACTAGTTTCTCTCTCAGTTTTTAAACTACCTTCAACATTACTTTTAAGTTCTTCAAGGCTATTAATTTTTTCTTTTAATAAATCAGCTTCTGAATTTTTTTCAGCTTCCAATAATTCCATTTTGTGTTGTTGATTTTTTAATTCTTCCTCTTTTAATCTTAAGTTTTCAATTTCTTCAGAGTTATCTTTTTTTTGAAAAAACTTAATGTAAGCCAACCAAAGAATTGATGTTATTGCAGCTGTTACTAATATTGTGATTAAATTCATTAATTGATTCCTTTATTGTATTGTATTGTTTGCTGCATCTAATTTCAACTCTGGTGCACTTTCATTAAGATATTCAGACATATTTTTTGTAACTTCATCGGTAGATGCTTCATTTACATGTTTAAATAAATTGTAAGAGACATTTAATATTGCTCTTTGCTTAATATGATAAAGAAAATGATAATAGGTAAAATCAGTATTCATTCTACATTCTTTAACAAACTCGTCGATTTCATCACATATTTTTCTAGCAAATTTATTAGTTTTTTCACGCTCCTGGTCCTCTATTGATAACAACTGAGTAGCATTTTCTGCCTCTACTATATTTTTATTAATAGGAATAACGTTAGATGATTTTTTTTTACTATTTTTTTTAATTTTCGGCATTTTTCCTCCTATATTTGATTTGTGGCACCTCATATTTATTTAACTCTTCTTTTAAAACCTCAATTTCACTGAGAGCCTTGTGATATTGAGAGTGTTCTCTAATCTTTTGAAAAAAATTAAGTGTAATGATGGGTAGATAAATTAAACTATAGATTGTAAATATAAGTTTATTCTCTTTAAACCTTCTTTTTTTTGCTTCAGCGATCAAACCTCTAAATTTTAGGTAATTTTTTTGATCATTTGCCCAATTCTCTCGATGAGATAGGCAGTCTTTTAAAACGTAGTAATATTTATCTTTCATAATACCTATTAAAGATATTGAAGCCCAGATCCTCACCAAAGGAATGATTCAAGAGTAAAAAACGAGAACCTGAGTTTTCAATATATGATAATGAAATATTTGAGCCTAAGCTCTTCCAACAGAAAGAAGAAAGAAAGGACTGAAGAGAACTAAAGCTTTCAATATTTTTAATCATTAATGCTAATATATACACTTATATTACTGTTGTCAACAGTAAAAATATCTATTTACAAATAAATTTTACTTCTATATAAAGTATTATATATAAAGAATCAATTAGAACAATGAATACAATAATTAACGAAAAAAACCGAGAATTACTGCTGAAGGTACTAAAGTTATCAAATTTAACTAAAGCTCAATGCAGCTACTTATTGGGAAAACATCAAAAATCGCTTGATACATATATCTATAAATACTCAGATATTAGCTTTCCACCAAGTTTTGCATTTTTCTTTCTTAGTTCAGTTGCAACTTCTCAAACTTCTTTTTGGGACAAATCGCAAAAAATTAGCAAGTTTAATTATTTTAAAAAATTAGATCATGTAGATAACCATGAGTTTTACAAGCTACTGACCAATTGTGAAGATTTAGAAATAGTTAAAAAATTAATCTTACCATGCCTGGAACATCATTGTATGCTGTTAATTAGATTGTCAAATTCACAATTTATTCATGATGCAGATTATTTTGAAGAAGAATACATTAATCAAGCACTACCAGGAGTAAAAGAGTCTATAGAAGAGTATGAAGATTATAAAAATGGAATTGAAGATGGTTCAAGGGTTAGTCCTAACGAAGCTTTAAAAAATATTCAAAATCAAAAATTATTAGAGTCTATAAAAGATTTTTTTTCTCATGCTGAAATTTTAAGAAAACATTATATGGAAAACTTTGTTGCACCACATGAAACTTTTAAACTACCTGTTTTAAATTCAAATGAAAAAATTTTATTTTCAAAAGATTTTATAAAAAGAAATTTAAATATTAAAAAATATGATGATTTAGTTTTAATGAATATAGATGAAGATAATATGCAAGGAACATTTAATAAAAATGATATTGCATTGATAGTAAAATTTAAAGATAACATGCTACCACAAAAACATGAGGATGGTATTTATGCATTAAATATTAATGAAAAAATTTCAATAAGAAGATTGCAATTTTTAAAACTACCTAAGAGAACTTTAGTTACAATTATCTCAGATAATAAAAATTATAGTGACCAAAATGTTGCTCTTGAAGATCTAAGTATATTTGGTGAGGTTGTTTGGAAATGTAATAGTTTTAAAGATATAAAATTTGAAAAATATATTGATGATACACCTGATTTATTTTCAGAAGATAAAACAATAACTAACAAACTTTTAGAAAAGGAAACTGCATAACATGGATTATAATTATATATTTTTTGACTGTGAATCAAATTCAGGACGATCACACGCTGATATTTTAACTATTTCAGCATTATTTGTTGATAAAAATTTTAAATTAATTGAAGAATTTAATTGTGCTGCACGTCTTAGGAAATCTAGGATTTATGAGATAGATAGCTTCCTAGTAAATGGAATGGATCCATTTGAAGTTGATAAACACCCCTTCTCTAATTTTGATTTAACAAAAAAAACTAACGATAAATTTATCTCCTGGATAAATAAAGGACCGGTATTATTTTGTGCACATAACGGATACCAATTCGACTATATGCTAACATCTACGCACCTTTTTACCAATCTCTTTACTTGGCCTTGGATCTTTTCAACAGGGAATGCCAAACAAATAGACTCTTTACCAATCCTTCAAAACTTTGATTTCTATGCTCCAAACACAATTGCAATCGAGTTAAATGAAAAATCAAATAAAACTTTTAAATTGGGAAGCTTATGCCGAATGAACGGTTTTGACTTGGGAGATAAAGCCCATACAGCAGAGGCAGATACTTTGGGAATGAGTAAACTAATGCAGTTAATAAGTAAAAAAAATCCAGAATTGTTTAAAAAAAGCATAAGTCTAAATGATAAAAAAAATGTTTTATCAAGCATCAAAGAAGTTGATTACTTTTGTCACCCTGAAACCTTTTTTGGTCGTACTAGACAATTTACTTCAAGTTATCTTTGTGAACATCCAGTATACAAAGGATACCATTTAGTTTTTGATTTAAAACATGATCCTGAAGCAATGTTTTCAGAAAAATCTAATGAAGTTTTAAAGAAAGTTCTTAATGGTGCTCCAAAAAAATATCGAACTATAAAAGCTAATAAAAATCCCTTCATTCAAGATAAATCATATGCCACAAATTATGGTGATGACTATGCAACACTTGGACATGAAATATTAGAACAGAGAGCAAACTTTATAATCGAAAATAGAGATGAGCTTGCTAATAGAGTTGGCTTAATTATAAGTGACCAATTTGAAAGTCAAGATATGGATCAAACAGAATTGCTTCCTGAACAAATGATGTTTACATTAAATCCATCACCAGCAGATAAATCATTAATGAATCATTTTGTCATGGCAAACTCTATGGATGAACAGAAAAAAATTCATGAAAATTTTAAAGGTCCTATTAAACACTTATCTGAAATGATACTGCTTGATAGATTTGGTGATGAACCTTTTACAAAAACTGAATACTCAAGAATTAGAAAAGGTATAAGTAGAAGACTACTTTCAACTAACAAAGAAGCTTTTCCAACTATTCCAGATGGAATGGCACGTATCGATAAGCTTAGAGTTGAAAAAAAAGATGATCCTGAAAAATTAAAAATTGTAGAAAATATAAACAAGCATTTAGAGATGACTGCATCTGAACATGAGAAATATTTAAAATAATATGACAATTATTAAATCAGAAAAAGTAGAAATTGAAATTCAAAAACAAGTAATGGCTGATGCAGGCTGTAAATATATGGTACTAGTTAAATCTGAGAATAATAATGAGACTAAACTTAAGATTTTAACTACAGATATTGAACCTATATTTAAGTTTTCTGAAGATAACGGTCATATTGTAGTTGTTAAAAAAAATTAGCTATTATTTTTTAATTCATAATAGGCATCTACTCTTCTCATAGCTTCGCCTTTTAAATTCTCAAATTCTTGGCCTTCTATTTGAAATTTTTGAAAAAGTAAATTTGGAGTACACATCAAAATAACTCCTGTTTTAATATTAGTTCCATAAACTTTATCGTGCGCCATCGCATATAAACAAAGCTGAAGAAAATATTCATTTATAGAAGACCACTCTCGTTGCTTAGGCTTATTCGACTGTTTAAAATCTAACACAGCCATTTTTGAATCAAAATTAGAAATAGCATCAGCAGTTCCAGCGTATAGGTTTGGATAATGTAACACTACCTCACAGCCATAAATCTCATCAACATGATCATTAATGCCATTTGTTACTATAGTTTCAGCCATTTTTTTGGGTAAATTAACCTCTTCAATCAACTCACCATTCATTCGGCCAAGCAATATTGCCTCCACATAAGCGTGCATACTTGTACCACGGTCACTAGATGACTTAGCAATAGCCGTTGCGTTTGCAAACCCCACGTCTTTTTTCCACTTATTTAATGCATCTTTGTCTTTTTGGCTTTTAGTCAGTGAAAGTATAGTGGTTACACTTGGGAGTTTTTCCCCACCTACCTCATAATGTCTAGATCCATTATAAATAGATCTCATTGATTTTGGATAATTAAACTTAGTATTTAACTTCATAATGATTGATTAATTTATAACATAATCATTTTCAATCATAATACTTATACTTTTTTTCAGTTTTCCAAGATTGTGAAGAACCTAATTTATTATGATTGATTGGTGTAAATGGATTAACCCAACGAATATAACTTTGTTCTCTAGCATAAGCATTTTGATTTCTTTGTTTAATCATTTCTTTTCTTTTATTTTCTTGCCTGAGCTCATTTGAATTTAATTTTGATTGAGGTGGCACGTAGGCATTAACTGGTGAGACACAAATACCTTGTTTTTGCTGGTACTTTTTTGGTAATTTTTGACCTTTCATTGAGTAATAAATTTCAGGTTCATTAGCTAACAAGTACTCTTTGTTCGAAGTTAAATAATCATTTGTTTCTTTTTTAAGCAATCTTGAAAAATACTGATGATTTGGGTTCGTTTTCCCAAGTGAACTATTTCTCCATTTTGCACAATAATTAGTATGATGATTTTTATTTTTTCTCCAAGTCATTAGATATTACCTTTCATCAGCTCAAGTTTATCAAGTAACTTATAATACTTGTTCAACAAACGATCCTCGATCGTATTTAGTTTTAAAATAGCACTTCCATGATTAGCATCTCTGGCAAAAGCAAGACCCTTAAGATTTACACTGTGGTTAGATGATTTTAAAATATTACTATCTTCATCTTTAAAATCTATTTTAGATGCAATTACTTCTTTATAATCATCTGCTTCATAATGAAGAATTTCTTGATTATAAATTCCAGCTTCAACTTCACCAATTCTTCTTAAACGGTACCCTGTATCTATAATTTTAAAAACGACTTCTTCTTGCAATATACCAATGGGTTTCAGTTCATTAGTCATTCTGTCACGATAATTTTCAAATTGACTAATATCTTCTCCAATAATTAATTGTTTTGATGTCAATCCATGCTTGATTGAGTTTTGACTTGATTTTAATTTGCCTAATTTGCTAACCGGTCCTGTTGATTTTTTTGAGTTATTTTGATTAGCAATAATTTGTTTTTTTGATGCCATGCGGCCTCCTATATTATTAACAATACAGATGTGAACCTGTAATCACTAACTCACCAATAAATGGCTTTAATTAAGAGTGCATGGGAAACGCCCAAGACGATCTTTTTAAAAGATAACTAATCATATCATATTTCAGACTCCCTTCTCAAGCCCTCACCAATAAAAAAATATAACAAAATATTGCCATGTTACTTAACTAATATGAGTGCATACATGTCAATTCTTGAAACTATAATATTATTTGAAGCTATTTATTTTATTCATTACATGATCTCTAATTAAGAGATCTGTTTGAAAATTATCCAACATACATGGAATGATAATGATTAACCTAATCAATATAAGCATGTACAGCTGTACAAGCATAATGTTCTAAAAACTTATTATTCATAAAATCGTATTTAGACATAGTCATTCGAGGTTTTTCTTCACCTTCAAATAAAATTAGCTGAAATCCTAATTCATAATCTTTAAATCTAGCAGTAAAGTAATCTTCACCTGTATCTAACTCACTACTCTTGATGGTTTGAAATTGACCTTTTTGATCATCAAAATAATGAAATGCAGTAGTTTCTAGCTTGAAATTGAGGGGTTTATACTTTCTCCCAAACAGTGCTGATTTCATATTAACACAAGTTATTTCAATACCTTGGTCAGCTACTGAAAAATTTGGCCAAGTAAGTAATATTAAAATAATTATTGTTCTCATTTACGAAAATCATAAAAATCACTGATTTCTCTAAATTTATGTCTTTCTCTTCGCCACAAATAAAAAAAGATTACAATCAATAAAGGTTGTAAAATAACAAAAATAAGGATGTTGATTAACTCATATGACATTCCAGTATGTTCGGCCATAATTTCAAGAACTAACACACACCAATTAAAAAAATCATTTATCATAATTTTTTATGTGAAAATTCTCTGCATAGCTTATTAGCCTCTAACACTGAGGGAACAAGTTTATCTAATTTCCAATTATTAGATCGAATATCAAAATACTTAGATGCCGTAAAATTTAGTCCATCAACAATTTCAATTTCATATTTTTGAAACTCATCATAAAATTCTTTAAGAAAATAAATATATTCTTTGATAGGATAAGAACCTAAACTAAGATGAACACGGTAACCCATTAAAAACGGTGCTATATCTTGAACTTTAGCTGTGATCTCTTCACCATTTATCTTAATTGGAATATTTTTATCCAATAATTGCTTAATATCCCCTGGTTTCTCGTAAGTATAAACAGTAAATGTATTATAAACTTTTTCGCAATTGTCCTGTGTTCTTATCCAAAAGTTAAGATTATCACCATGAGTAACCTCACCACTTACACGAGCGTAGGCTAGAGTTTCAAGTGAGTCTATTGTCCACTCCTCATCATCAGCTTGAGCTTGATAAGCAATAACTAATAAAAATAAGTGTAATGATATAAAAATTGCAAAGCGCTTCAAGATTTAAGCTCCACCTTGAAACCATCATTTTTCAACAGTGATGTTATTTTATCTAATAATAAACTGTGATGAGTATTGGGGCTTACTTTGAATTTAAAAGTTTGTTTATAAACTGGGGTAGAATTACCGTATGAGATGAAAGTTGATACATGACAATATTTGTGAATATCGTTTATTTCCATTAATTAGCGCTCCTTATTGGTTGTATTTTTGAAAGTAAGTAACTTGTAGTTAGTAATACTGGCTCCAATCCTTTTTCGAGGAGTATGCCTACGTGATAACAAGGAAGATAATGAAAAAAGACGTAAACAGGATGAAAAAAGATTGGAAATCCAATGCATTATACAAAATTGCATTTCAATTTGTTTTCACTAAGTCTAAACTTTGTTAAAAAAAAGAAAATCAAAATTAATTTAAATATTTTTTTGACACTTTTCCTTTAAGCATCAATTTAAAATCTTCTGAGACTTGCATTTCAGCATTGTCTTTTGCCATCTTGATAAATTTTTCAACACTCTTCTTGGTAAACCCAATTGAAAGTAAAAGCTTCCTAGCTGCTGCAATATCTTCCATATTAATTAAATGAGTTGAAACCTCTATATACTTATTCAAAGCAGTATTTGATAAATTGCTTTGAGCCATTTGTTCATCTAGTACTAAAACTTCCATAAAATCCATAATAAATTAGTTTAATCTTAAGTTAATTTTAAAACTCCACTTTTAATCTCTTTATTTTGAATTATTTTTTCATCTTTTCTCCATGCATCAGAAAGTTTAATTCTGCTATTATTACCTCTGCTCCTTAATAGAAAATCTGATTTTGTTGTTTTATAAAATTCTGCATCTAGAAAAGAAGTATAATTTTTATATACAGATATTATCAAAAAATTTATAAAAGCATCTTTTTCGATTGATAATAAGGTATTTAATTCTCTAAAATTCTTTAGAGATTTAAGTGTAATAAATTTTCTATTATTAGAAAAATTTTTAAAAATATGATTTCTTTCATTAGTTAAAAATTTTTTAAAAATTTCATTATATTTTGCAATTTTTCTAAATAATTTTGATTCTATTTGTCTTACTCTCTCTCGTGTGACACCAAGATTTTTTCCAATTCTATTTAGAGTATGTCCTTTAAAAAATCTTTTTTGAAAAACAATTCTTTCTCTTTCCTGAAATGTTTTATTAAGTGTTTCTTTAATTGAGTCAAAATCACAATTTATTAAAATTTTAGGTTTGTAATTTTTTATTAGCTCATTGTGATTATCTAATGGCCAACTTGGCAAGTTCATTCCTAAAGTTAACGATATTCCATTTAAAAAATTTGTAATTTCATTAAAACTTTTTTGACCAAAATTTCTTTGTGTTAATAAATCAAATTTTGTTAATACAACCAAATCTGCAATACAAAAAACTTTTGCTTGCGATAAACAATGAAGTGTTCTTACACTAAAATCTATCTTATCAATTGGCATAAGCAACTTGTCTAAATTTTTTTTAATAAATAAATAATCATCCTTAAGATTATCATTATCTGAATTTAAAGATTTTTCATTTTCATCAAAATTTAAATTCATACCAAAGTATATTTTATTAAAATGATCTATTGATAATTCGTTTAAAGCTATTTCTAATTCTTTAAAAGTTTTCTTTCCAGCATGGGGTATGCTCAAAATATCTTTTTTAGAATGTTGGACAAGGTCTCTTACTGTTTTAATAGTTAAATATTCTAGTTTTTTTAATGTACCATTAGATATAATTAAGTCATTTATAGAAGTGTTAAGTAATTTCTGTAATTTTTTCATCTCGTCTTCAAATATAAAATTTACTTCATTTGAATTAAAAGGTTTAAAGTTATTTAAATCAAGTCTCATTTTTTATATTTCCCTAGCAGAGAAAGGATGATCTGCTAGGGAATCCATTTGTTGATTTGTGGTGCACAGAAAAAGACAAGGAATAAGAGACCATGCACCATTTATTAAGAGATCAACATTCCCTCGACAAAACTCTCTTTTCCTAACCATAAATTTTACTACACAGCCTCCGGAAGTGGTTTTTCTTTATCTGGATTGCTTTCAATATCAATACCATGAGCATCATTGAAAGCTTTTCTTACTTTCAGTTTCTTCTCATCAGACATTTTTTTACCTAACAACATCCATGAAACAAGTAGAGCCATTCTATTTTTACCTTCTGCTCCACCATCAATTGCACCACTTTGTTTAATGATCACATTTTGCCAAATATCGTCGCTCATTGACCATTTTATTTTGTTACTTTTTTTAAATGCTTCTTGAACAGTTAACTCTGGTTCATCCTCATCAGATTGAGGCTGGCATGCTGCAAGAACACCTTTAACAAATGCTTCTTGTGCCGCAGGTTTAAATAAAAGTGAATGATTAGAATCTGGAGATCTTGCCTCTTGGACCTTTTTACCAAAATCACTTCTGCCTTCGAGTACAAAATTATATGGTTTGACCTCATTCATCATTAATTCCCATATTTTTTTAACATAATCATACGCATTATCTAATACATCTGCATCAGGACGCTTGGTAGGATCAAAGTCATATTCTTCCTCCTTAGAACCCTTGAGCATTAATTTAACATTTTCGTAAACTATTTTAATAGTTGTAAAATGTGTGGATTTATCTGTTAACGTATTATTTTTCCAATTTACTACTGACTCAGCTAGTAATCCGTCACCAACTTCTATTAATCTTCTTGAAATAATTGCATATCCATCTTCCTCACTAGTAATAATATTATCACCAGCAGAAGTAGGTTTTGCATATTTGTTAACGGTGTTAAAGATACTTCTAGTTTTTTGAGCACTTTCGTGATTTAAGAAAATCACAGAGACTTCATCATTTGGCACTTCAACTGAGTAATCACCTTCTGTTGGATTTTCGCACACATCTTTCAAGGCCAAAAGTCTATGCTGTCCATCTAAAGCTATTAATGTTCCTCCATCAATTGTTAAGAAACCCATTTTATCTCCTTGACTTTGATAAGCATTTGGAACTTTAGCATTGAATTCACTTAATTTTTCAAATGAAACTTTTCCCTTGTACACAAGAACAATTATTGAACCAAAAAAACGATCTTTGTGACTCTTAAAATAAGGTGCAATTTGTTTTTTTATTCTTCCAAGATTTGGTTCTCTTTGCATCTTATCTCCGATTGACATATTAGCCCATTCATCAATCTCTTTTGCTGCTCTCACAGATCTTACTAACTCATCAACTTTCATCATGCACTGAAAGTAATTAGTATTTCCCATTTTTCCTTCTATTGCTGGTATTACAACTGACATTTATCCTCCTATTGTTTTTTTTTGATTGTGTTATAATTTTCGTTACAGACAGGTAAAAATAATTCTACCCACTTACTTTCATATTTTTTTGTGTCTGCAATATTTTTAAAATTTACCCAACTAAATTTTAGTTTCCCAAATGGATTTTGAGAAAGTTTAAATAAATTTTTATTTTTTCTCACCCATGCGTGTTGAGTAAATCTTTTATAAATATTTTCGGTTCTTCCAATGTATAAAATTCCTCTTGTGTCGTGTATGAAGTAAACACCTGGATTTTTAGGTGCATAAATCTTGTCATAAATACTAAATGATAATGTTTCATCAAATTTTGGGTACTCATTTTTTTTAGCTGCTTTTAATCTTTTAATTAACTCCGCTCTATAATCACCAAGTATGTCTTTTCTTGATTTAAATTTTTGCTCGTTATATATTTTAATCATTTTAAATATTTTTATTTTTTTTTAAATATGTTTTTAAATAATTTACACATTATTTAAATAACATATCATAGTATTTAAATACTGTCAACTATTATTTAGATAAAATAAAAAAAATTTAAATAATATAAGAATTATTTAAATATTATTGAAAAATATAAGTTTTTTGAGGTTTATTTGTGACAGATTAGACAGCTGCTGGAAACATCGTCTAAGGCTAGATTATCTTCAATATCTAGATTTTCACCCTTTAAAAAAGGGTTATTTTCATGCTTTTTTTGCTTATTTTTCTTAAGTTTAGCCAATTGTTTAGCATGATGCTCTTTAACTTTTATAATCATTTCAGGCTTTTCAAGCTCTGTTAAGGGCATATCTTTAATCCAAGTAAACGGGCTATCGTGTTTATCGGCTGTTTTTTCCAGTGATTTTGCATGTTCCCACGCTTTTGGGTGATTTTCTTTTAAACCAATCCATTCCGATTTCTTTTGAAAGAAACAGAAGGTACACCCTGATCTTGATCGCCACTTATAATAATCGGGAAGACCTAAGCCAGATGTCTCAAGAATATCCATCACTCCTTCTTTATCAACACAGTCTTCAACAAAAGGAAATCTTGCTTTAATAGAATCATGAGTTGGCTTGTAACCTACTCGACCCCTTTCATCATAGCGAATTCCTACATAAGTAATTATTTCTTCACCAGCATCTAATGAAGGTTTTAACCATTTCTCCATGGACTTTAATTTCATCTCAATAGTGCACCACCTGGCCATCTGACTAGGAAGAAAGTTATTATATTTTTTCATATAATAATCAAACGAGTTTGTTGGATGAATATAGTGGATGGGTTTGTCTAATCTTGTTTTTAATTTATCTAAAAAATCATAAGTCTCTTGAAGTTCATAACCTGTATCTGTAAAAAAATATTCAACATCAATATCAGGATGTCTATTATTCATATGGACTGCTAAAGCAGCACTATCTTTTCCGCCACTTAAACCTAAGATATGTTTTGTTTTTGTCATGCTAATTTTTCATCTTTAGAATTTGAAAATTTCATGATCTTTCTTAAAACTTTTAAAACCACTTCACCTTTTTCACTTTCAGATAAATTTTGTCCCTCTAATAATTTCAAAACATCTTGAGATATTTTTTCTACTGATTTACTTTGATCATTTTTAAATTCATAAAATTTTGATGAACGTTCAGGATTTTTTCCATCAAAGATTGCTATATCTATAATTTTAGTATCACTATGATCTTCACGTAATGTATAAATTCTATAAGAAACTATAAAGTGTCTTACCATCTCCTCAATCTTAAGAGATGCCTCTTGATAATCTTTATCATTCCATTCATTAGCAGGTTTGCTTGCTGCATATGAGATAACTTGCTCTAACCATTTGTTTTCATCAAGCTCATCAATTTTTGCAGAGAATGGATCTTGTTTACCAATTTTTTTAGCCCAAGCTTTGATAGTTTCAAAATCTATATCTG
>Ga0209362_1001731_pt1 | contig 16928 bp, 11 predicted proteins | sample SaaInlV_165m_DNA_FD_184680 | JGI IMG/M metagenome (GOLD analysis project Ga0209362, IMG submission 184680) | Marine microbial communities from expanding oxygen minimum zones in the Saanich Inlet - Saanich Inlet SI037_S3LV_110m_DNA (SPAdes)... | ecosystem: Environmental > Aquatic > Marine >...
CGATCTCAAGGTAGACCCCGTGTTCTCGTTTCACGCACGTTTGGCCCTAGTGAAAAATCTTCCTACGGGAGCATCCGTGAGCTATGGTCGGGAGTATGTACTCGAGCGGGATTCGCGCATCGGCATATTGACCGCTGGATATGGCGACGCCATTCCCCTTCCCTGCGGAAATCGAGCGGATGTCCTTCTGCGTGGTCGTCGCCATCCCATCGTGGGACGCGTTACGATGGACCAGACCCTCGTAGACCTCACTGATGCTGATGAAGACCTGCAACCAGGGGAACTCATAACGCTCATCGGTTCGCAAGGGAGTGAAAGGCTACCGTTACCCGAGCTTGCCGCTCATTCGGAAACCTCCCCATGGGAACTCCTTTGCTCCGTAACCAAGCGCGTGCCCCGCGTTTACAAGACCACCCGGACTTAGCGAGGGCCGTTTAGCCCCTATCAGAGGTCCACGTTGCCCTTCACCTTTTCAACGATGCCGTCTAGTTCGGCAATGCAGGTAGCTCGGCGGTCATAGGCATGCTGGCCGTCCTCGGGGCAACCGTAGGGTGACACCCAGCCCATGCCTTTTTCCTCATGTGTCTTGTGCACTTCGCGAAGCCAATCCGCGATTCTCTCTAAATTGGCGAGTATACGATTACCTTCTTGTGGCTCTTCATGCGGATTCCCGTAGGGGGCTCGGCTTACAACGTTGCCTTCCTCGTCCTTCGATTCCTCCCATGCAATCTCTGCCGTCTCGCACGACTCCCAAAAGCGAATCTTGCCGAAATCCACGCAACCTTCGGTTACAGCTTGCGCCATAGCCTCGATCTCCGGTACAGCTACCTCGGCGAAGGATTCCTCCCCTTCGTCGCCATTCACTTTCTCTTCGGCATCCTCCAAAAGGCGAACCTTCTCGTCAAATGCTTTGGCAACTGCCTTTACGAACGAGTAGTTCACCTGTGCCTTCAAGTCCCCGTCGAGCATTAGGTCAACATAGTCGAATTCGAGTTCCTGAGAGCCTTGCGGGTCCTGCTTTTCGGAGTCCTTCCCATTCTCGGCAATGGACTTTTCCGGACTTAGGTCTCCTTCTTCTCGAATGGAAGAAGGGTCGGTTTCTGCATGTGGTTCGTTCATATGAAACAAGAAGTTGAAAATAACCTTGGTTAAACTGTTGAGCCGTTACGGGCAATTTCTTTTGACCGTTCAGTCGAAAATCGAATTTCTACAATTTTTCATTTATATTAACTGAGACCAGGAGACCCAAGGAATCACTTTGTCAATAAACATCCTCAGCAGATTTATTTGCTTGCACGGACTGGGTCGGCTTCTTCTTGGATGCCTTTGATCCCTATTTTCACTCAATATCTAGGTCAGTCCCATGTGTTTAATGATTGGGCAAAGGAGCGGAGTGGCGGACGAGTGCAGAGGATCGTTGGTAGAGGACGTCGAAGACGGTTCCCGACCGGACGGCTTTTCCTTTTCTGACGGCATCTTCGTCGATGGGAGTCTCAACCATCGTTACTTCCCGTACGAGCAGGTACTTGTCGGAGTAGTCTTCCAGGATGCCCCATTCCTTGCAGGGGTTGTCGTTGGAACCGCTCTCCACGACTACATGTCGGCCACGATAAGTTTCGAGCACAGGTTCCCATGCGTTGGGAATGACACCAGTTAGGGATCGGCTCATCTCGGACAGTTTTTTGTCGGCGTTCTTGACGTCGGATAGGTTGCTTCCCTTGGTGAGGGTTCCGATGATGACGTTGAGGGACTGCCCGAAGGCATCGCGCACCATGTTGTAGAGGTTGAGGGAAGCGCGGCGTGCACGATCGAAGAAATTCGGGTTGCGAATACGGGTGAGAATTCGGCGCCGTTCGGCGCCGGCACGGGTGTCCTCGGGGGGGGTCGGACGAGCGATGCGAGTGAGTTTGTCGACCTCCGCTTGATGAAGGACGAGCGAGGATACGAGACCCGATGCTTCTTTCCTGGGTTGGTCGTAGAGGAGTTCCAAGCCACTGGCGAATGGTCGAAGGACGCCGGCTCGCCAAAGCCCGTCGGTGCGCTTCAGGAATACGAGGTCGCCCTGAAATGTCTTTAAGCATGCGTCTCTTGCTCGTCGTTTGAGGGCCGCTCCCAGTAGGGCGGCGGCAAATAAAAAGATAACAGGAAGCCAAAAAGCGAGTGTGGTCATGATGAAGGTACTCCATCAATTTTCATCTAAAATAATTAAGGGTGGCAATGTTATTGATTTTTTTCCGGGCTTGCCGGATGGCGGATGGGTGTTTTGAATCAAGAAAATAATCCTTTTTCGCCACCATGGTGATAGTCCATCGCCCAAGTCCAATCTTTTTACTTTCAGCGGTTACCGCCTTAATCTGCGGTTGCGGTGACGATGCGGTTGAAACCCCTTCCCCGACCGACCGAAACAAAACTTCGTTGACCATTGGTTCCTCTGTGCCCCCCAAGCCTATTGAACCAAAAAAGCCTCCAATCTTGTATGTCGAGGAACTGGACCAATTTCAGGAATACTTCAAGGAGCAGCACGACACGAGTTTCAGCCACACGCGAAATAAGAACTACAGTAGCTTCACGGCAGGTAAAAAGGGCATGCCGATGAGAATCGCGTTATACGGCAAACCCCATTTCGCCACTTCAGACTTCTACGGATCCTCCATGAGTGGAGTTTTACGAGAGGGCAATCCTGACCGAGGTCGAAAGATCGCCACTTGGAGCTTGTCTCGTGCCGACGTGGTAGCCCAATTATCGGCACAGGGATTGAGCGAAATTGATTACGGTTGGATAGACATAAAGTTTCGAGAACGCTCAAAGCCTCTTGAAATAGGTAAGAAGTATTTCTTGGTTTGCGAAAGGATTGCGGACGGGAAGCATTTCTTCGGGGCGTTTTCTTTTGGCGAGAACAATCCCTATGCCGGCGGAAGGCATTGGTTGCATCCTGAACACGACTTGGTTTTTCGCATCTACATTGGGAATGAAGAAAAAGCCACGACCGAAACACTTGAGATAAACGCGACGAAAACACCCGTGGCACTTCCGCCAGCGATTCCTATGCCGCAAAATTCCGCGGACAAAAAAAATGTCGTTCCCACTGTAACTCCTGCTCAACCTCCACCTAATCCAGTTACGCCAGCTCCAGTGCAACCGTTCACACCTCCGATGCCGCCCCCACCTGTCGCTCCGAATGGGCCACCTCAACCTAGGCTGCGCAGCGTCGTTCCGTTAGAACAAGAAACGACTGAAGGGATTGAAGGAACGAATCTCTTACCGTTGACCCCTCGGTTGCCAAAGCCAAATGAAGCCAACGCCACCAGAGATTCCAACAAGACCAATCGACGCGGATTGTTGCCCAGCTTGCTTCGCCGCAAGTAGTTTTTTTGCGAAAAGCATTATCCACTGCATCGGCAACAGACTGAAAAGCTTAGCCAGAGTAATTAAAATGGTACCAAGGGTCGGACTCGAACCGACGACCCACGGATTATGATTCCGTTGCTCTAACCAACTGAGCTACCCTGGCACGAATTAAAGGAATATATGTTAGGAAGACGACAAAGAGAGTCAAGTTTCAAGCCTTTGAAGAAAAAAGCAAATGGTGGTTTGCTCTTTACGAGCGCCCCGTTAACTAACTATCTCGCAGTGAGTAGCTTTGAATAAAACTTCATTTATCGCGTGAATCAAGAAGACCCCTCAGTCCTAGTAATCGACGACGATGCCGAAATCCGGTACTCGATTGATCGTGTCCTTAGCAATTCGGGGACTAGGGTTACGGCCGCAGAGAGTGGAGAGGTCGGCATAGAGAAAGCTCGAGCCGAAAATCCCGATGTGATCTTTCTGGATAATCGCATGGGAGGGATTTCTGGCGTTGAGACCTTGCAGCATTTGCGCACTGAAGCCCCGCATTCCATGGTCATCCTCATGACTGCTTACGGCACCACCCAAACAGCGATCGAAGCGATGAAGCACGGTGCGTTCGATTACGTATTGAAGCCGTTCGATCTCAAGAAGCTGGAATCCCTCGTGTCCAAAGCTCTGCAGGCGAGCCGTGACATTCGCGAATCGGGTGAGAAAAAAGAGAATCTGCTGAACTCCGGCGATTATGCCGAAGGGATTGCAGGAAGCGGTGAAGCCATGCAGAACGTGCTGAAAACGGTTGGTCAAGTTGCCGCCAGCGAAGCAACGGTCATGATAATCGGTGAAAGTGGCACGGGCAAGGAATTGATTGCCCGTTGCGTGCATCGACACAGCCACCGCTCCAAAGGCCCGTTCGTTGCCGTGAATTGTGCAGCTATCCCTGAAAACCTGATCGAGAGCGAATTGTTTGGTCATGAAAAAGGCGCATTCACCGGAGCGACGGAATCAAAGTCCGGTCAATTCGAGTTATCCAGTAACGGCACTCTCTTTCTGGATGAGATAGGCGACATGACTCTCCCCACTCAAACCAAGATTTTACGAGCCATCCAAGAAGGAGAGGTTCAGCGGGTGGGAGGCACCAAGGTAAAGAAAGTCGACGCTCGTCTTATTGCGGCGACTCATAAGAATTTGGTTTCCATGGTAAAAGCCAAAGAATTCAGGGAGGATTTGTATTACAGGCTGAACGTAGTCACCATAGAGATGCCCCCGCTTCGGGAGCGAATGGAAGATCTTCCCGAACTAGTGGACTTCATCATCCATCGTCTGAACAAAGAGAAGAAGACGGGAATAAAGGAAATATCCAAGGATGCTCTTGATACCTTGGGTAATTACGATTGGCCCGGGAACGTGAGAGAACTGGAAAACGCCATCCACTCCGCCTCGGTCGTAGGCAAAGGAAAACGCGTTCTTGGCAAGGACTTGCCCACCCTTGTAAATGCAGGTCTAAGCGAGCAATCCGCCGAAGACTCCGTTCAGGCAGTTGAAAATGCCTCAAGTAGCGCAGATACTTCGGCCCATTTCGGTTCTCGAATAGAGCCAAAGGCTCACGAAGCAGGCAAAACCGAATCCACCGCCGAAACCATTTCCACGAGCAGCGTGTCTGCTTCGGAGTCCTTCGATCTAGCCTACGCCAATGTTCGGGAAATGTCCGACTCGAATCTACTCGCGCTCGTGGAGAAAGAGATGATTCAAAGATCTCTGCTCGAGACCGGCGGCAATCAAGTCAAAGCATCCGCTCTGCTCGGCATTACCCGAGCGACACTTCGCAAACGCATCGATGCCTATGGCATTCGTTTCTAGGGTCCCCTCCTTCAGGTTTCGACAGATATAGATTTTTCTGAAAGTATTCAATGAATTGCCTGATCACATTTTAGACTTATAATGAATTATTTCGACGAACGTATCGTGATAACTGGCGTGGGGCTCACTTCCCCTCTGGGAGACGACTTGTTCACCTTGCGCGAAAACCTCTTGGCAGGTCGCAGCGGAGTTACCCGCTTCCCGGTACGCAATATGGGCGAACTGCCGGCAGGCGTCTGTGAATTTGAAACCACCCGGCATCAGTCTCGCAAACAGCTTCGCGTAGGTACCAGAGCAGGTAGCATCGGCATCTACTGCGCTAATGAAGCTTTTGCCAGTGCAGGTATCGAACCGGCCGAAGTAGATAGATCGAGGATCGGTGTCTACGTAGGCATCACCGAACATGGAAACGTGGAAACGGAAACGGAGGTCTGCCAGCTGTTCGACCATTACGATGAAGACGTCAAGTTTTGGACCCACCATCACAACCCGCGGACGGTCGCGAACAATCCCGCTGGAGAAATCACCGTAAATCTTGGCCTGACCGGCCCGCACTACACCGTGGGAGCCGCCTGCGCCGCGGGTAATGCAGGAATAATACAAGGTGCTCAAATGCTCCGCCTCGGCGAATGCGACCTAGCTCTCGCCGGTGGCGCAAGCGAAAGTATTCGTGCCTATGGGATATTTGCGGGATTCAAAAGCCAAGGGGCTCTCGCTCAACACGAAGATCCCACTAAGGCGAGCCGTCCCTTCGACAAGAACCGGAACGGCATCGTGGTGAGCGAGGGAGGATGCCTATACGTTCTGGAACGTCTTTCAGATGCCAAGGCGCGTGGAGCTCAAATTCTAGGCGAGATTGCCGGATACAGTTTGAACTCGGATGGTACCGATTACGTTTTGCCCAATCCCGAGAGGCAGGAAGAATGCATCCGACTGGCATTGAAAAAGGCGAAGCTGACACCCGCGGACGTTGATATCGTGAGCACCCATGCGACTTCCACCCCCCAAGGAGACGAGCAGGAGTGCAGCGCACTGCGAGCCGTCTTCGGCGCTAGCGAAGGAACCTTTGTCAACAACACCAAAAGCTTCATCGGACACGCCATGGGAGCGGCCGGAACTCTCGAACTGGCGGGCAACCTGCCCTCTTTCGGTGACGGAATGGTTCACGCAACCATCAATGTCGAAGAACTTGACCCTGCCTGTGCGCTTCCCGGACTTGTTTGTGATGAAGCGAAAGAGACAAAAGGCGTGGAAGTGATTCTGAACAACTCCTTCGGCATGCTTGGAATCAATTCAGTTCTTATCTTGAAAAAGTTTCACAACTAGCCTATCAACATTTCTTTTCCCAATTAAATGGATAAAGAAAAGGTAAAACAAATCGTCTTGGACATCATTGCCGAGATCGCTCCCGACGAGGATTTGACTGATGTCAAGCCCGAGGTGCGTCTGCGAGATCAGCTCGACTTGGACTCGATGGACTTCCTCGATATTGTAATGGAGTTGCGCAAGCAACATGGCATTGAGGTTCCCGAAGCCGAATATCGACAACTTGAATCTCTCGACAGTTCGGCAGAATATTTGTTCCCGAAATTCGAGGCCAAGGCGGTCGCCTAAGCCTTCGTCGCCCTACCCCTTGCCCAACGCGCGTCGGAAAACCGAAGCCCTGGACGGGCAGCATTTCGAAGTAGTCGTCATCGGCTCCGGCATGGCTGGCCTTGCATCGGCCCTTCGCTTGGCCATGTTCGGCAAGAGCGTATTGCTTCTGGAAAAGCATTACGTCGTAGGAGGACTAAACAGTTTTTTCGCGCGTGGAGGACGCAAATTTGACGTGGGACTACACGCAGTAACGAATTTTCCGCCGAACGATTCAGCGAAAGCTTCCCCATTGATTCGCCTTTGTCGTCAATTACGCATCCCGTTCGAGGAACTGGCATTGTCTCCGCAAAGTTTCTCGAGGATCGCCTTTCCGGACGTCGATCTGAAATTCAACAACGAGTTCGCCTTTTTTATTTCCGAAGTGGAACGCCTATTCCCCCGCGAACAAGATCGTTTTCAAAAGCTCCTCCGGACGATGGAGGCTTTCGATGCATACTCGCCTGAAGTTGCGGGCGATGTCTCCGCTCGTGCCATTCTTGGTGAACATCTTCAAGAACCTCTCTTGATCGAGATTCTCCTTTGTCCGACCTGCTACTATGGTTCAGCCGTCGAAAACGACATCGATTTCGCGAGTTTTGTAATGCTCTTCGATGCCATTTTTCGACAAGGGTTAGCCCGCCCACTTGACGGCATTCGGCGTTTCCTAGACCCCATTCTAAAGCGATATGAAGAACTAGGCGGAAAACGCCGCATGAACCTCGGGGTCAAACGTATTGTAACGAAAAACGACAAAGTGGAACGTCTTGAACTGGACAATGAAGAAAGCATATTCGCGGATCACGTCATTTCCACCTGTGGCGTGGTTGAAACCGAACAGATGCTGTCTTCCGCCTCGCAGGCTGAAGACGCCGATGACGTTGGTCGCATTTCCATTCTCGAAAGCATCGCGGTTTTCAAGGAACAGCCCGCAGACCTTGGTTGGGAGGAAACCATAGTATTTTATAACGACGACGACGTTTTTCGCTACGAACGACCGGATGAGCTAACGGATCCCCGTTCGGGCGTCATCTGCATTCCAAACAACTACCGTTATCCCTACGGGGAACAAATGCCTGAAGGCCAATTGCGCGTCACCTGTCTGGCCAACTACGAAAAGTGGGGTGCACTCGATGAGAACACTTATCGGTCACAAAAGGAAATCTGCCGAAAAGCCATGCTCGACGTTGCGCTCGGTTACTTGCCCAATGGCAAGTCCATGGCGAAAGAGCTTGAGGAACGCACCGAGCTTCTGGATATTTTCAGCCCCCGAACCATCAAAAAGTTTACCAGTCACCTCGATGGAGCTCTCTACGGTTCTCCTCGAAAATCAAGGGATGGTTCAACCCAATTCAGCAATCTGTATCTGGCGGGATCGGATCAAGGTTACGTCGGTATCGTCGGGGCAATGCTGGGAGGCGTCGCAGTAGCCAATAATCGAATTCTGCGCGGCGATTGACTTCAGGATACCTCGTGAATCAACCGTTCCTGCATCTCGGCCAGCAGGATATAGCCCAAATAGGCAATTCGAGTATTCTGCGGTAAACTTTCGATTCGGATGCGACCATTCTCCAAGTCCTCGTCGCTCACGGAATTCAAACCGTGTTCACGCAAATGTATGCGCAACTCGGTCATTCCTCGGAGGGTATCGTCCACGTCGTCCATGGAAATCTCGACCTGACCTAGGGCAAGCTTGGGATTTCCCAGCAAACGGGAAAAGGCCAAGCGATCGGCGCGACCGTCCTCAATCAATCCTTCGCGCCAAGCGACGTTCAAGTCCTCGTCGCCCGACTCAGGCGGAGCAAAACGTTTCCCTGCAAATCGTCCACTGGTCTCTCGAAGCACTTTGCCCAAGTAGGGCAGCAAGGTTTCGAGAAAAGAGGGGGAAACCTGAAGCTCGAACTCAATCATCCTTTTCCAAAGAAGCCTGCAAGCGCCAACGATGCAGCTGGTATACGTAACCTTCGGCCTGCTCGCGTTCACCGATCCAAAGCACGGACCTACCAAGTTCGTGCACTTCCTTCATGTGCTGGGTGGCTTGTGTTTCATCGTAACCGAAAACCTTTCGAAAGACCATCACGACGTAGCTCATGAGATTTACGGGATCGTTCAGCACGAGCACTTTCCACGGTCGAAGCAACTCGACCTGTTCTTCGGTCTCGACCTCAGGTAGGGTTTCAGTCTCTGGAAATAGCGAGCTAATGATAAATTTCGGTAAAAAAGGAAATTGAGAATAGAGAGTTTTCCAACAACGGGGAAGCGGAAAGAAGGCTAAAAATCAAATCTTTCCATGCTTGCCTGATTGTCTCTTATTAGTTTCCTTTCGGGCATGCTAAAAATTCCGACATTCGTTCTCGGTGTATTATTAATCATTACTGGTTTGGTGGGTTATCTCTTCCAGGATCCCAACCTTTCGATCAAAATTGTCGGTCCATTGGCAGACGACGCGGTGTTCACCCTGTCCGATGGCAACCAAACCCACACCTTGGATAGAGGGTTTGCTTCAAGTAATGCGGCAGGTGAGCATGCATTCTGGATGGTCGAAAGGTTGAACCAGAATCACGCCAAGGATCGTTCCCAAGGTAATTACGCTGCCAGCGAAAGACCCGACAATCCCGCTTACAAGACCCAATCCTTTTGGTATGCTTCATCTACTGGAGATACCTTGTCTGCACTTATGAAGAATGCCGAAACCGGCGAACTCAGTGCACTCGAAACAGTCGATCCAGTAAAAGCACAAATTCGATTCATCTATAACAAAGCTGTCGAAGGAACAGGTCCCGTTACCCTGACCTCGACCAATTGGACGAACATCGAGGGTGCGCCCGAAACGGGCGAGCCATTGACTTTTGGAAAAAGTTGGACGGCACTTATACCTGCCATCATCGCCTTGATCTTGATCGCTTGCGTGCTTGCAGCGGAAGCAAACCCTGCTTTGCGCAAACACGTCATGCATGTTGCCGCTACCGTAGGGTTGGTGGGTCTGGTAATGTCTTCCAAGAAGGTTTTGCCGGCAGTCAGCGAGATGAATTGGCTGAAGAATGATCCCAACGGCATCATTCACGCGTCCTCACTAAAGCCAGCCGTAATGTTCTTCTCAGCCGGACTTTTATTAATCTTCGTTGTTCTTTGCGTCATCTCATTCATCAACGCCCGCAAGGAAATGGCAGCACAACCCAAACCGAAAAAAGAAGAGAAGAAAAAGGAGGAAGGTTTGGAGGACGACGAAGATGCGGACGATTTCAAGGACGATACAAAGGACAAGGATGAAAAAGACTCTGGCAAAGAGAAAGGCAAAGAGAAGGGCAAAGAAGATTCCGCCGACAAGAAAAAGGACGCTAAGTCCCCCGCCAAAACTTTGGGGCCCGACCCTAAAACAGGGGAAGGCAAATTGAAGACATCCAAACCCACAGAGACACCGTTTGGGGAAAAGAAAAAATTCGTGCCATCGGGAAAACCGAAGTCAACTGACCCCGAAAAGGCAAGGAAACCCAAATCCACTTCGGGTCAAAATGACGGGAAGTCCAAACCATCCGAAAAAGCCAAACCTTTCGAACAGCGATCCGGAGAACCCAAACGGGAGGAAAAGCCAGAATCCGAAAAATCGACCGACCCCGAAGACACCAAACCTCGGGAAACCAACAAAGCTGAGATTGTCGAGAAGGATGAAGGCACAACGGATTCAGATGCCGAAGGCTCCAAGCCAGATGCAGTCTCCGCGGACGAGCGCAAGGAAGATACAAACAAAAGCGAGGGCGACGAACAAAAGAAATCGCCCGAGTCGTCTGAAAAGAAGGAAGACTGAGCCGAAACCCATTTTCCCACCCCTGAAACGCCGGCTTCCAGTCGGCGTTTTCATTTATTGGCATAGGGTTGGATTAGATTGGACATATACACTTGCGCGACAAACAAGTTTGCCTAGCAGCACTCCCGCAAGTCGTTGATAATCAATAAATCGATAACTTTTTTCACTTTTCAGGTAAAGTTTTGTCGGTGGCCGTCGATTCTCTAACATGAATAAGGCGACAATCAGGTCGCTACCAAATGCAAATTTTGCTCCTCACGAGTCGTGGGAAGCGAAGCATGCGTCAACCGCCTGAGGTTCGTGCCCAAAGGCGGATAATATTATGTTAGGAGGAAGTGAACATTTAGCTAAGTCGACCTCTCTCTACATGGAGAGTGCCCATAAGAATTTGTCCCGTGGCCTTAACCGGTTGTCCACCGGAGTCAAGCTTTCCACTGGAGTGGACGATGCGGGTGGTCTCGGCGTATCGATGAATATCGGGGCCAAGTTAAAGAAAGCCTTCAAGGTGCGTGAAAACGTACAAAACGCCCGATCCTTTCTGGAACACCAAGACGCCGCCCTTAGTTCCATGGGCAAAGCTCTTGACCGAATGGCAGAACTACGGACCAAATACGACGACTTGGTCGCGGGACAACCTGAACGCGAACTCTACAACAAGGAGTTCAAAGAAATGCAGGCCGAAATGCTTTCGATGAGAGGCAGAAAGTTCAATGGCGTCAGCATTTTTTCAACGAACCCGAAGGATCCTTTGTCCTTTTATATTCCTACCTCGGATGACGGGATTTCTACCCAAGTTGCGATAAGCAGAACCGGCTTTTTCGATAGCCTTACCATCGGAAGTTCGACGCCTGGAGCCACGCCGACCACCACATTCAACGGTGTCACGGGTTCATACGCGGGCAGCGTCCAAGGAAATGCCGGTGGATCTATCAGTCCAGTTAATCGAACCCCCGCTAGCGGTCTGCACGCCACTCCTATTGACTTCACGGTGGCCGCCGGAGGCACGGTCGCTCCTTTCCCTGCCACTCCTCTTATCGGAGCGTCACCTGCCGTTGGCATAACCGTTGCGGCAGGAGGCACTGTCACTCCTTTCCCCGCCACCCCAGTCAAGGGATCCCACACAGCGATTCCAGTAACGGTAGCCGAAGGTACGGCCACTACAGTAACGGCTACCGCACTTCAAGGAACAGGTTCTCTTACCGAAAATGTCACCGCTTTCGCAGGCGAAGACATCAGCATCGCCACAACGGTCGTAGCTGGTGGCAATGCAGCAGAAATTCCAGCATGGACCGCCAATCCCGTGAACCCAATTGGAAACATCTCCCAACAAGGCGTGACCGACGGTTCCGGCAACCTGTGGTTCGTAACTGACAGCGGAGTGGTTCAGAAAGTCGAAGCGGGAGATCCTGCTGCGGCAGGCACGGGTCCATTGACGATGAATGGGGCGGAAACTCAAATTCCGAATGCAAATTACGTCTCAAAGCCCATCATCTTGAATACTGGAGGACAGGAGCATCTTTTCGTAGCAACCCAAAATTCAGGGATCACCGAAGCTACACTTCACAAAATTAATCTTGCGACCGGAGTCAGAACTCAATTCAACTCCATAAGCGGAGGGTCAGAAACTTTAAAGGGGCTCAGTGAGGACAATGGGATGCTGAACATTGCATACAGTCGGACCGCAGGTTTTGGTATGACCGAGGGCAGCATAGCCCGCGTGGATCCAAATACTCTCACTCTTGACAATAGTTTTAGTGGTGATGGACGAGTCACTTTGCCAGCGCTTTTTGGATTCATACCTAGAGATTTCGGGCCCGGAGCCGGCGAGGCGAAGGTCGATCTGGCGTTCAATGCCGGAAATGTTTATACCATTGCCGACGACGGTAACAGATCGCGAATGATCTCGTTCGATGCGAATGGGAATTCCAATGGAAATTTTAATTTTGGACCAGCTGGCTTTGTCGGTGGGGTTTCTGGCAATCAAGCGCATTCTCCAGTGATCGACGGAGGGAACGTATATGCCGCGCTTGACTCAACGACGCTTGGCGCTCCGGGTCGAATCACGGCTCGTCAACTCAACGGCGCAGCAATAGCCGGTTGGTCGGATATCAACTTGCCTGGATCCGAAAGAGTCATACAAAACCCCGTCATAAATGGAACCCACTTGTATTTTTCTACCGACCAAGGCAACGTATACAAGTACGACAAAGCCACGGGAGCACAGGTCGGCAATTTCTCGTCAGGCAGTGGAGCCGCAATGACTATGCCCGTTTTCGATGGCACTGACGTCTATGTTGGTCAAGGCAATGGGAGATTGCACAAGGTGGATTCCGCCACGATGACCCGCGACGGTTCTTGGCCGGCCCCCGGCGTTCCCGCCGCAGGCGCCGTAGAAGCGGGTCCGCTGATCGTCGGAACCGAAGTCTATGTCGGATCTCCGGGTCGCATACAAGGTTTTGAGGCACCTGCAGGTGGTACCACGCTTACGAACAAGACCAACGTCGCGGGTGCCAATGATTACCTGACTACTCATTCGGCGGGAGACACCTTTGCCGTTACTGTGAGGGACAATGGCGGAACTCTCACCGACTGGACGGGTACGGCCACGGTTGTGAACGACGGTGGAGTCGGCAAGCTGAACCTCACTGGTTTTTCGGGAACCGACGACCTCACCGGCAATGTAAACGTTACAGTGGTCTCTCCTGCGGTCACGCCCACTTTGCCCACGTCCGTATCTTTTGGAACGAACTACCTTGCCGGAGAAAACCCGACGGTAACGGTTACCAAACCAGACACGACGACTCAGAACCTCGCCGCCGCAGACGTAACCAATAACGGTGACGGCACCCTTACGGTAAGCCTTGCCAACGTGGTGATGGCAGGTACCGGCAGCTACAATATTACTTCTTCGGCGGGCTCTCGTTATCTTCAGGCAACGACCTTGAACGACCAAGGTACGATCGGTGCTTATCCGGCTACGGAAACACCTCTGCTGAAAAGTGTGACGGACGCCGGTGGAGTGGCTGTAACCGGGGTAACCGCTACCTCTGCCGTAGCCGACGTCAATGGCCAGCTAGACATAGTGCTTTCAGGAACTCCCAGCGCAACCGGAACCCTTACCTTGACTTTCGCCGGGGCAATGACGGCTACCCCTCAAAGCACTCTTTCAAACGTAGGCACTGATTACGCTTCGGGCGAAGCGGTTTTGGTCACCACCGATATTCCCAAACAGGGCGGAGGCTTCCTGACCGCGACAGCTACGAACAACAACGACGGCACTTTGACGATAAGCGCGCTCAATGGGATACCGGACAGTAGTTCGAGCACTTTGGCAAACGCCTACAACGTAACGGCCAATCCGGGTGCCACGATTCACCTCAAGGACGCTAATCCGGCAGCCGCCACCGGAAGCTACGGAAACGGCGAAGCGGTAGGTGTTGCGCTTCTTGATACCAGTACGGGAGCCGCTCCCGTCGATGCGCTAGCCAACCCCATAACCGCCACAGGCACGGGTCAGGCGGACGGCTCAGTCCTAGTGCAGTTCTCAGGAACTCCCGTGGACTTGGACGCCATTACCGTAACGGTTGACCCCGGAAGCCTGACGGCTACTCCGACTCTAGGAGCCGCTTCTCTGACAGGCGTAGGCGCCGATTACGCGACCACGGGACAGGGAGAACTTTTGAGCATAGGGGCAGCGACAACTGTCCCGGGTTTGACCGCGACCGCGACCAACCAAAATGACGGAACAGTCAACATTGCACTTTCAGGCACAGTCACTCCCGGCACCACTCCGGGGGCTTACACCGTCACAGCCAACGCAGGCAACGTTCGTCACCTGCCTAATGCAAATCCCGCCGCCGCAACGGGAAGCTACGGAAACGGCGAGGTGGTAGCCGTAACGCTGACGGATACCGGAACGGGGCTCACTCCGGTCGATGCGCTCGCCAACCCCATAACCGCAACAGGGGCAGGTCAAGTAGACGGCTCAGTCCTAGTGCAATTCTCGGGTATTCCCACTTCGCTGAATCCTATCACTGTCGCGGTCGACCCGGGGAACTTGACGGCGACTTCTGCCACACCGGGCACTCTCTCGGGGGTAGGAACCGGTTACGCTTCGGGTGAAGCGGTAACCGCGAACGTAATCGGAGTTGCAGGCATGACCGCCACTGCGACAAACAATAACAATGGCACGGTCGATATCGTATTGGGCGCCGTTCCTGCAGGAACTTCTCCCGGTACCTACCAAGTGCAAGCCAATCCGGGAACCACGTTTCAAATACCAAACGAAATCATAGCTGCCAATGCCGGAACTAGTTATGGGAATGGAGAGGTTGTGGCTATTACTCTAACTGACAACGTTACGGGCCTCGCGCCCGCAGGGGGCTTGACCGCAACTGGCACTGGGCAAGCAGACGGCTCACTCCAAATTACTTTTACGAATAGTCCCACCTCTGCCAACGGTATTCAGATAGCACCTGCGACCGGATCTCCAAGCCTAGCTCAAACCAGTCTTTCGAACGTGGGTTCAGGATATGATCCTGCTGAGCCCTTACCTACCATAACCGTGACCGACCCCGGTGGTACCGACGTCACGGGCACTGCTTCCGTAACCGGCATCAACGCCGCCGACGGGTCGCTCAATATTGACCTCACTGGCGTAACTCTAACTGCAGCCTCGCCGACAGGACCATACGCAATCGCCACCTCTAACGGCACCATAGCTTCAATTCCCACAGCGTTGAACGGAATCGGATCAGGCTATTCTCCGGCTGAACCCGCTCCCACCGTCACAGTGACGGATCCAGCGGCAACAGCTCTCGCGGGAGCCACGGCAAGCATCAACGCCAACGGCACCTTAAACGTAAACCTTACCGGTGTTGCCGCCACGACCGCAGGCGCTTACACGGTTAACGCATCACCTGGAACGGTTTCAGGAATACAGCAGGGACTAGACGATACAAACAAGGATTTATGGGATTTTTCCCACGCCGACTTCAAGAACTTCATTCAGACCTTGACCGATGTCAGAGCGGTCAATGGCGCCACTACGAGCAGTCTTGCCTTCAGCGAGTCCCGATTGGAAACTAATATTCAGAATTTGGAATTGGCGGGTGGACGTATCGTGGACGCCGACATGGCGGAGGAAATGGTGGAAGTGGCAAAAAGCCAGATTCTACTTCAAACCGCTACCGATTCACTGTCCAAGCACAACAAGCTTAGCGTAAGGGTTGACAAAACCCTCATGGGACTGAGCGGGGGCATGTAGAAAGTCTTTCTTCAAGGGAAGACGCAGTACCACCTGTTTCCGTTGTCCGAGCTAGAAAATCTCTAGCTACTAATACCAACTCCGCAGCACTTCTTGTATTTCTTGCCGCTGCCGCATGGACATGGGTCGTTGCGACCTACTTTTGGGGCGTCCCGTACAACCGGCACGGGTACACGAGGCATTTCCGATTCGGAAGGTAATTCCGGTGCATCTCCACCTAAAGCTCCTTGTGGGGCGGCGACTGGAGTACTCCCCAAAAAACTTCCTCCGCCAGTGCTTTCCGGGCCCGTGGTTTTGGCCACGTCACTGAGAGTGGCGAGCATGTTTTCAAAGGCGGCGACATTGGTCGAGGAACGAAAAATGCCCGAACATACGTCGGAACGCATCGCGCCCATCATTTCATCGAATGCGCGAAATGCTTCGTTCTTGTATTCGCTGAGTGGATCTTTTTGTCCGTAACCTCGGAGACCAACGCTCCGGCGAAGTTCTTCCATCTCGGTAAGGTGATCCTGCCAGTGAACGTCTGTGGCGTTTACGACGACGTAACGTTCGAGCCCGACCACGGAGTCGGGATTCTCTAGTGCCCGCTTGGCATCGTAGGCCGCGTTGATTTTTTCGAGAATGAAATCCTTGATTTCCTCAGGTTGCTTACCGAGAATATCATCTGGCTTTACCGACAGAGGGAAAGTAACATTGACCCAAGTGGCGAGAAAGGATTCCAATTCGGGAGCTTCGTCTTGGCTGTTCGCCTTGTACTCGTTAGGAGAAACTGCATCGAGCCGAGTGTCGATTTCCTCTTCCACGAGCTCAAAGAGAATTTTGCTGGGTTCTTCCTCCTTGATGACGTCGTTTCGGATGGAATAGACGATTTCCCGCTGACGGTTCAGTACATCGTCGTACTGCAAGAGGCGCTTGCGAATGGAATAGTTTTGCTGCTCCACTTTCTTTTGGGCGTTCTGGATGGACCAGTCGAGAGTGCCGTGCTCGAGCATTTCGTCATCTCCAAAGCTCTTTTCGAGC
>Ga0209362_1001747_pt1 | contig 16866 bp, 8 predicted proteins | sample SaaInlV_165m_DNA_FD_184680 | JGI IMG/M metagenome (GOLD analysis project Ga0209362, IMG submission 184680) | Marine microbial communities from expanding oxygen minimum zones in the Saanich Inlet - Saanich Inlet SI037_S3LV_110m_DNA (SPAdes)... | ecosystem: Environmental > Aquatic > Marine >...
TAGCCCATCCCACTCTGTCCGTAGCGACTGCGCTGGATCTCGCAAATCATCGCGCTGCTGTGACTCCTTCACAACAAATTCAATTGCCGCGCCAGCCAATCCAATCGCCAACGTTGACGTTTGTAATCCGCCCGTGCGCGCTCCGATGCCTGCCGCCATTACATTTTCAACAGGGCCACCAAGTAACCATTTTCGATCCACCTCAACGTTATCCATACTTACTCGACCAGTGTGACTGGAAGTCAACGCTACCAAACGCGCTGGATCGTGTAGCGTAACTCCCGTTAATGACGTCGGCATGACCGTTAAAATTTGTCTTCCGTCCTCGAGAGTTGCGCCAATGACCAAGGTTTCGGCTTGAGTGGCTCCGGTAACCCAAGGACAGAATCCGTTGAGGATAAATCCGGTTTCGGTTTCGACGGCAGTCAACACAGATTTCGCCAAATGCCGATGACTCGTAGTCAAATGTGAAATACCAACAGTTGAAAACTGGCTGCCGTCTAACAGATTGGGAAGCAATGTTTGCCGCGCATAGTCGTTGCCCGCCAGAGCAATTCGCTGACAAGCACCAGTGCGTTGAGTGATGATGAAGGTGGTTGTTTGGCAAGCCGCACCAAGTGCTAGGTAGCCTCGCGCCAAATCAACCGCCGACCAGCCCAAGCCACCATGTTCTTCATCGATAAACCATTTAAAGACACCATACTTACCGCATAATTCTAATTGCTTACGCGGCCATGGAATTTCGCCTGATGTCGTTGGGTTATCTAGTTGAGAACTTAAATCGCGCAAGGCATTACACAATAGCACTAAGGCTGGGTCGTCTGGCGATAAAATTAGTTCCGAGTCTACAAGTTCATTCATCTCGTCATTATATCCTCGACAGACACATTTTGAAGGGGCACGTCTGAATACGGATTACCGACACATCTTAAAAATGGTACCCTGTATTATAACAACCATGAACAACAAAAATGATTTGACATTGTGCCAGCGGCACTTTGGACAAATACATTATCTTTTAGACAGGAATAAATTTGTGCCAAATAAAGTGGACGTAGTTTACCTAGACGCTGAGGACAATATTTGTGTAGCAGCCCGCGATTTACCTGCTGGGCACACCTTAGAAATCGCTGGCCAACATTTTAGTCTACAACAAGACATCCGTATTGGTCACAAAATTGCTGTCGTTAAAATTCCCAATGATTCACCCGTTTTCAAATATGGACAGCCCATTGGCATAACGACCGAACCTGTGTCTCCTGGGCAATGGGTTCATATTCACAATGTGCGATACGATGTCCCTGAAGGTGATTATGAAAAGGCGACCCAACACCCGCCTGTACCGGAACCAATGACCGACCGCACATTTATGGGTTACCGGCGAGCGAACGGTTCCGTCGGCACACGCAATTACATCGCAATTCTTGCCTCCGTGAATTGTTCCGCTACAGTCGCGCGATATATCGCCAGACATTTCACTGATGAACTATTACAGGAATACTCTAACATCGACGGCGTTGTTGCATTCTCTCACGGAGAAGGCTGTGGCATGGAATTTGGTGGCCTACGGCATGAGATGTTGAACCGTGTTATGGGGGGAATTGCGCGGCATCCAAATATCGGTGGGTATTTGATCGTTGGACTGGGGTGCGAGCAAGGTACCATTGGTTATCTAGTGGAAAGCCAAAATCTCGTGCAAATTGAAGGGCTCGCAGATTCAGACGATCTAGAAAATACTACGGGACAACTCGCTGGACCTCCAACCCTCAGCATGCAAGATCATGGCGGTACAGTGCGGACAGTAGAGTTAGGAATTGAACAAGTCAAGAAGCTATTACCATTAGCGAATGCTATAGAACGCGAAGAAATACCTGCCAGTGAAATCGTGTTGGGATTAGAATGTGGCGGGTCCGATGGCAACTCGGGAGTCACCGCTAACCCAGCATTAGGTGTGGCTAGCGACATGCTTGTTGCCTGTGGCGGCACAGCAGTGCTATCAGAAATGCCTGAAGTTTATGGTGCTGAACATTTATTAACCGCACGGTCACGTAATGAAGAAGTGGCAGACAAGTTGATTGAACGGATTCGCTGGTGGGAATGGTATACCGATTTGTTTGGCGAAAGTATCAACAACAATCCCTCGATGGGAAACAAAGAGGGCGGACTCACGACGATTACCGAAAAATCTCTGGGAGCCATTGCCAAAGGTGGCTCGACGGTTCTCGAAGCCGTTTATGAATATGCTCAACCAATTAAGCAACGGGGCTTCGTCTTAATGGATACGCCCGGGTTTGACCCCGCGAGTGTTACAGGAATGGTTGCCGGTGGAGCAAATATCGTTGTATTTACGACCGGTCGCGGGAGCTGCTATGGCTGTAAACCAACGCCCTCCATTAAGGTGTCGACCAACACGCCAATGTTTGAGCGAATGAAAGACGATATGGACCTTGATGCAGGAACCATTTTAGCCGGCCGTACATTAGAAGAAGTTGGTAGCGATATTTTTGATGAAATTTTGGCCGTTGCTAGTGGTAAGAAAACTCGCAGTGAAATCCATGGCATGGGTGAAGATGAATTTGTACCCTGGACGGTCGGGGCTCAGTTATAACACCACCGTTCAATACCATGTCATCCGAACAAGAATTATTGATTCGTGAAATATTTTGACATCATCAGTAGCCGCTCTCGATCCCCCATAGCAATGCTTGCTCGAGGAGGTCTACACGTATTAGCAATTCCCTACGGCATCACCATTTACTGTCGAAATCAGTGGTTCGATAAACAAAGCTCGGCATCCACTCGAATATCAATCCCTGTCATTAGCGTTGGAAACATCACCGCCGGAGGAACAGGCAAAACACCGATGGTCGAATTCATCGCGCGGTATTTCCGACAACAGCAGATTCGAGTGACGCTCGTAAGTCGTGGGTATGGCTCGAAAGATGGTAAACCCAATGACGAAGCGTTGGAACTCGAACGAAAACTTCCGGACGTGCCCCACTTACAAAATCCGGATCGAGTGGCGGCCGCTGAGCTGGCTATCGCTGAATTCGAAGCCCAATTGATTTTACTGGATGACGCATTTCAACACCGACGGATCAAGCGTGACCTCGATATTGTATTAATCGATGCCACCTGCCCTTTTGGCTATGGGTACCTACTTCCTCGAGGATTGCTGCGGGAACCCCTACGTAATCTAAAACGTGCCGACCTGATTGCCATCACGCGGGTTGATCAAATAAGTACAGAACAACAACACCGGCTTGAAAAACAAATCCAACGCTTTAATGCAACGGCGGATATCGTTTCGTTCTCACATGCAATTACAGGCATTGAGAACAATAGCGGCACACAACAGGGGCTATCACATCTCAGTGGGAAACGCGTCGTCGCATTTTGCGGAATTGGAAATCCGCAAGTATTTCAAGACATGCTAGTGCAACAAGGTCTGCATATAGTCCATTTTGAAAGCTTAGTGGACCACCATGATTATCAGCGCACCGACATCCAGCGATTAGTAAAATTAGCTGAGACTCATCAAGCAACCGCATTTGTTTGCACGCACAAAGATCTCGTTAAAATTCAGGTCGATCACTTAGGAACCGCTGAACTTTGGGCCTTGAGTGTTGCCGTTACCCCTACAAGCGGGGCGAAAGAATTCACTTCAGCTCTAGACACAATCATCACCACGATTTCAACAGGCGAGTGACATCCATGTCGACGACTACTTTATCTGAGGCACCCGTATTAATAATTGGAGCGACATCAGGGATTGCCCAAGCAGTTGCGCATCGACTCGCGCGTCAAGGGACATCGTTAGTGTTAGCAGCACGCAATGATAGTGAACTGCAAGCTATTGCCAATGATCTCAGAATTCGACACGAGATTCCTGTTAAGACGGTCATCTTCGAAGCTTTAGATTTTGAACATCATCAGAAATTCATCGAAACTTGCTGGTCTGAGGCGGAGTTCGACATGCAGGGCGTTGTCATTTGCCATGGTTCACTTCCGGATCAGAAAGCAGCGGAAGCCGATTGGTCCATTGCTCGACAGGCACTTGATATTAACTTTACCTCGGCCGTATCCGTGCTGGAAAAACTTGCGGCAAAATTTATAGCTCAAGGTCACGGTGGATACCTCACCGTCCTTTCGTCCGTTGCGGGCGATCGAGGACGACAAAGCAATTACATCTACGGCGCGGCCAAAGGTGGGTTGAGCATTTATTTACAAGGATTACGTAACCGCCTGTATCACGATGATATTCATGTTTTAACGGTAAAGCCTGGGTTTGTTTATACCGCAATGACGGCCGCGGTATTAAACGAAAAGTCACCGTTAGTGGCTTCTCCGAATCAAGTCGCTCGAGATATCTGCCGTGCTATTGCCAAACGCAAAAACGTAATTTACACCCGCTGGTTTTGGCGGTGCATCATGTGCATCATCATGAAAATCCCTGAATGGAAATTCAAACGTATGAAAATGTGAATGCAAACCTGTTTTTCACATATTAAGGTGCTCATTCACAGGCAAAATTACTTAGAAAATTACACTGGAAACGCCGATACTACTTACATACGCATATAATAGTAGCTGACGTACTTTTCTAACCAATCCAATCCAAGTCTGAATCATCTTATGGCCACTGGTTCTATCTCAACAAACGCTCGCACGGACACCGCAGCAGACTCGGTACAAGTCGCTGATGTCTTGTCTGTAAATTGTCGACGGTTGAAATTAGCCGAAGTGGGCATCGTTGCGAGTCGCTTTGCTTTCGTTACCACCGGACTACTACTGTTAGCGTTTGTTATCGACCATTGGGCCTATCTAATTCACACTTCCGCATCACTAGGATCGTTCGGACGGTGGATATTCTTCTTGGCACTTGCCATCGTATTTCCAATTGTGCTTGCCAAACAGACCGTGCAACATATCCGCCGGAGAATCAATCCTTTATTCGCTGCACAGCAAATCGAAATAGACTCTCCAGAAATTAAGAACAGCGTCAGTAATTTTTGGCAACTACGAACACCTTCTGCCCACGTCCACCCCTCGATTCAACAAGCCATGGCGGCGCGGGCCAACCTAGACCTGACCGATGACCGAATTAATGATGGAATCAACACGCATTCTCTTACACTATGGGCCTACGCTGGACTCGCTGCTTTGGCATTGACCGCCATCTATTTCGCTTGGATGCCACAGCCTTCAATACAAACAATCCATCGCATCTTGATTCCTTGGGATTCCGTTGCTCGACCGTCTGAGATAACTATCAACAATATTCTCCCCGGTGATGTTGAAGCCCAATATGGTGATGCGCTACAAGTCACAGCAGAAGTGGACGGCCTGGATGAGGATGAGCCCGTTCGATTGTTTTATCGCGCTGTTAACGGCAGTTCTAGCGGACAACCGATATTGATGACTCCCCGCTCGGGCACCTCTATCTTTGCAGCCACGATTGCCGACAATAAACCTGGAATCCAACAGTCAATGCAGTATTGGATTGTCGCTGGTGAACCGACTAAGCGAACGGCGCAATCCAATATATTCCAAATCACCGCAGTCGCTGCACCTCACATTCAAATTCAGTCAATCGAATACGCTTATCCTGCTTACACTCAACTGCCGCGAACAGTTGTGACAGACCGATTTAATATCGACGCAGTTGAAGGCACAGAACTCACAATCAAAGCGGAATCTAACCAAGTGATTGAAACTGCGTCTCTTTATCTGTTCCGACCCAATGCAACGCAACCGACAAAACGTAGCGCGACTCAAATAAAAAACAACTCCTGTGAATTCCAGCTAACCCTAGCACTACTCAATGATCAGTTAACTCCTGAATTTTCGCATTTTGAAATCACATTTTCCACCGCCGACGGTAAAACCAACTCGGATCCGATTCGCTATGGCATTCACGTCCAAACCGACATTGCACCGGAAATTACCATTGAATCACCCACTGCGAATGAACTTGAAACCGGCCCCATCCAACTCCCACTGAACCAAAAGCTAAAAATCCAGTTTCAGACGCATGACCCTGATTACGGACTCGAGAAAATTGAGCTCATAATTCAACACGGCGATCAGAAACCGATAACTAAATCATTGTTTCATCACGTTCCGGGTAGTGAGGACGTTATCCGCACCAATGTGGTTTTCGATCCGCAAACATTGAATATTGCCGTGGGTAGTCGAGTCATCCTTTTTGCCAATGCCTCTGATAACCGCCGAATTTCAGCGCGGCCAGAACCCAATGTCAGTTCGTCGGAACATTTGGTTATCCACATAGTCGAACCTGATAAAAATGGGACTTCCTCTGACACGACAAGCAATAGTGGTAACGGCGACAGCGAGCAAACTGACAATCCTGACCAACCAAATCCTCCCGATCAAAACGACTCTCAGTCCGATGACATGCCAGAGAACAACGATGGCAATCAAGGGGAATCAACGGCCGACCAAGATGGCATGGGTGGAGGCGAAGGTTCAGAGGGTGAAGCATCCGAGGGCGAGGGTGGAGGCAGCGGTGACGGCCAACAAACCGATAAGCCGCAAAATCCTAACGGCGCCCAAAATGGCCCTCAACCCGACGCCCAAGGCGATATGGGTAATCCCAGCGAAAACCCAAAAACTGGCAGTCAGTCTTCCGAGTCTGGTGAAGATGGCGGCGAATCCAAGCCGAGCGAAGGTGAACCAAATGGGGAAAATATGAACGACCCAACAAATGGTAACACCGGCGACCAAGGTAATCCGAAAGAACAAAAGAATCCGGGCGATCTAGCTACGGGCAATGATGCTGAAATTGGTACTGGTGACAGTTCCCAAGGTACACCAACAGGCGAACAGTCCAGTCAAGACGATCAGGCCAATCAAAACGATAACCCTGAACAAGAAACGCAGGGAGCGAAAAACGAAGACTTGCATGACGGTGAGATTTTCGAACGCACATTGAAACACCTACGAGAAAATCAAGTTCCCCAAGGTAATAAACCACCCATGAACTCCGAGACGGAGGCTGGCACGAATTCGGACAACACGCAAATTCAAAAAGATCCCAAAGAAACTCAATCACCTAATGATGCAGACGACCCAAGTAACAATCCAAATAATCAGCGATCACCTACGGAACAAGAAAATAACACCCCCACTGGTCAGGAAACTCCCATGCAAGGGGGACAAGGAGAAACAACGACTGGTGATTCCAATCCTGCCAACCCAACGGAAACATCTGAGAATTCAGAGACATCTCAAAACAATCCAAATAACCCTTCCACTGATCCTGCGAATGGCTCAGGAGGAACCGGAACATCCGCAAAGACACTCGGCGAAACGGATGGCCCAGAAGAATCAACAAATGGATCTCAGCAGCAACAAGATAACACGGGACAACAAACATCCAACAGATTCGCTGATACCGCCGGCCCAACAGGAACAGATCAAGAAAGCGAAACCAATGGTGGGCCACTCAATGACCCCAACAAGCAACTTAAACAAAAACAAATGAACAATATCCTTACGGAACAAGAATTGGCGGATTTACAGTACACTCGCAAAGCGACCGACTTGGCGCTGCAATACTTAAAAGACAAACAGCACGACCCCGATCAGAAGTTGCTTGATGACCTAGGCATCACCGCCGAACAAATGCGAGAAATGATCGCGCGTTATGAAAAACTCAAAAAAGACAAAACTCCGCAAGGCAAACAAACCTTAGACGAATCGTTACGAGCACTTGGTTTGCGCTCTTCTAAGAACCAGACGCCTCGCACGACAAACGTACAGTCTGAAAATATAACAGGTGTTCGTAACAATGGTGTTGTGTCGGGACTACCCGCTGAACTCCGCCAGAAATTTCGCTCGTTCCGTAAAGGCACAAACGTGTCGGATGAGTGAAGATAGGCGACTCGTAAAAATATTTACGCGTTGTAAAGTTCGCCCTCCCGAGACCGTTAGTTTTTAGCGGTTATCCAAGATTAGTTGGCTTTGGGCTACACAATATTTGGTAGCAAATTGACTAGGCTTCAGCAGGCAAACTCTCACTGCTGGAAATTACGTATAATTTAGCCTGTCCGACGTGTCTGCTGGGCACAAGAGGATGTAAACTTAAATATATTACAAATTAAGTAAATTTTGGTGGTCTCCCCGCGGCCCGACCACCCGCCCTTTCATTCAAGTTTTCAGCAACATGCACAATAGCCAAACACGGTACTTAGTCCCATTTGACCCAAAAAAATTGAGCCATCGATTTACGGATGTATTAATTATTGGTGGTGGATTAGCGGGCCTGCGAGCGGCCAATGCAGTCGCACCCGAAAACCAGGTGATATTGGTTACCAAAGAACAACTGCAACAATCCAACAGCAATTATGCTCAAGGCGGAATTGCCAGTGTCACGCACCCCGACGACCATTTTGACAACCACGTGCGAGACACACTAACGGCTGGTGGCGACTTATGCGACCGTGGTGTTGTTGAGATGGTCATTCGCGAAGCACCGGAACGAGTCGCTGAATTGGTGAGTTGGGGAACTGACTTTGATCACAGCGATGGCAATCCGCTACTAGGTCGCGAAGGTGGCCACAGCCATCATCGCATTCTGCATGCACTCGGAGATGCCACTGGCAAAGAGATCATCCGCGCGATGATGCAATGGACGCAAAAACAGCGCAATATTCAAATAAGTGAAAATGCATTTACCGTCGACTTGCTAACTCACAACAATGCATGCCATGGCGCTTTGATATGGGAAAACAATCAACTGACGATGGTCTGGGCCAAGCAGACAATCCTCTGCACTGGTGGGTGCGGGCAACTTTATCGCGAGTCAACCAACCCCCAAGTTGCAACTGCCGATGGACACGCCATGGCTTATCGCGCGGGAGCTGAATTGGCCGATATGGAGTTTATGCAATTCCACCCAACCGTTTTGTATATCGCTGGCAGTAGTCGCAGCTTAATTACTGAAGCAATGCGTGGCGAAGGCGCCCATTTGGTTGACCAAGATGGGCAGCGTTTTATGCCGGAATATGACGACCGGGGCGAACTCGCACCACGCGATATCGTATCCCATGCAATCGTTTGTCAAATGAGCAAGAAACGACATCCCTGTGTTTATCTCGATTTATCACATCTTGATGCTGATGCTGTCTTACAACGATTCCCTGGGATTGCTGAATCATGCAGACAATTCGGAATCGATATCACCTCCGATAGAATTCCAGTCCGCCCGGGTGCACACTATATGATCGGTGGCGTCACTGTCGATCAACAAGGGCAAACCAGTTTGGATGGATTATGGGCAGCAGGTGAAGTTACCTGCAGTGGGCTCCACGGGGCCAATCGCTTGGCATCAAACAGTCTACTGGAAAGCCTAGTCTATGGTGCTCATGCAGGTACCGGTGCTTCGCACCGCGCGGATCAAATGCCAAAGCACTATGAAGTGCTGCCGATTCAAAATGCCCCAATCGAATCCAATCAAGAGTCACTGGACGTTTCCGATATCACTAATTCGCTAAAGAGTCTAATGTGGCACAGTGCTGGCGTATTAAGGAATGCTACGGATTTAGAAGATGCCCGAGTAACCATAAATCAATGGGAAAATTATGTGTTAGCAGTACAAATGCCTGACAAAACTGGCTGGGAGCTACAAAACATGCTTACTGTAGCCCGTACAATGGTACAATCAGCTCTTACCAGAAAAGAGTCTCGTGGCGTACATTTAAGAATGGATTTCCCTGAAACTGACAATGCCCACTGGAATCAACACATTCAAACTTCTCGAAATATCTAAAATCTGCAAACTAGCTGAGAATTGAGAAACATTTTCCTCTCCGCAGACGTATTGAGAATTCGGCAATTGCCTGTTTTAATAAGATAGATAGTAAACCTTCATCCCAACTACACAACCCAGTTTTTCAATAAGAATAACCAATGACAGCAGAATCAACGACAATTGACGAAACAGCCGAAGCCGGCTTAACCGAAAAAGCACCTGGCGAGTCCACGGCAACAGAAATCACTGGTGCGGCGCCGACCCAATCCGCAGCTGAACCAAACACAGCGATGATTGAGGCCATCGGGCTTTCGAAGTTTTACGGTGAATTCGCAGCTTCACGCGACGTAAACTTCAAAATCAATCGAGGTGAAGTGGTTGCTTTTCTAGGGCCCAACGGTGCCGGCAAAAGTACCACGATGAAGCTCCTCACCGGCTACCTTGCTCCATCGGAGGGTATCGCCAAAATAGCGGGCTACAATATGTCCAACCAACGAATCCAAGGACTCCGCAATCTTGGATACCTACCGGAAAACGGTCCGTTGTATCTGGATATGACTCCCCACTCCTTGCTGAGCTTTTTTGCGGACGCACGCGGCATGTCACGCAGTCGGCGTAATGACCGAATTGAAGCGGTTGTCAACCTTTGTGATTTAAGCAGTGTTATTTATAAAGCCATCGGAAAACTATCCAAAGGATATCGTCAACGTGTTGGCATGGCTCACGCGTTACTACACGAACCCGACGTATTAATTATGGATGAACCGACTGCCGGCTTAGACCCAAATCAAATCCAAGAAGTTCGTAACACGCTGAGTCGTCTTGGAAAAGATCGTACGATTCTATTGTCAACACATATCATGCAAGAAGTCGAAGCGATGGCCAGTCGCGTCATCATGATTAATGAAGGCGAACTTGTTTACGACGGCGCCATGTCCTCACTGGCCGAAGACGGCGAAACACTCGATCAAGCCTTCCGGCGATTGACTATTGCTGCCGATCGGATTTAACTTCTCGTAGTGCATTTGCCGATTGATTTAGCTTACTTCAACAGGCATTCAATCACAGGCCCAAGTCAAGCTTCAGCAAAACATTTACAAACAACTAGACAACTACACCAATACAACAAGAATATAATAACTATGGAAACCACTGGTACCAACCTATTTTTAGCACTGTTTGATCTTCTCTTTCGCGATTTATTAATCGTCGTTGTACTCGCAGCAATCATCGTGCCACTATATTTCACGCGAACTGCCGCGATTGCTGTCGTCCGCCGCAACTTCAAAGGCTACTTTAGCAATCCTACAGGCTATGTTTTTCTCTGCGTGTTTGTGCTGCTGACTTCGTTTGCCGCATTTTGGCCCCACCAGTTTTTCAATGCAAACCTCGCTAACCTAAATCAACTCAATCAGTTCCTGCCACTGATTATGCTCATTTATATTCCGGCCATTACGATGAGTATTTGGTCCGAAGAACGACGTGAAAAAACTGATGAACTACTGCTAACGCTACCGGCTCACGATTTCGACATCGTGATTGGCAAGTTTCTAGCAGCCGCATTGATCTTCACAGTCTCCTTGCTGTTCTCGCAAATCTCGAACTTCCTCGTGTTAGCCTCCCTCGCACGCACTCCTGCAACTTATATCGTCGATCTCGACATCGGACTTCTCACCACAAACTACTTTGGCTATTGGCTAATTGGGCTTTCCATGCTGTCGCTAGGAATGGTCGCTTCGTTTTTAACTCGCAACGCAACCATCGCCTTTGTATTCGGTCTCGCATTTAACATTCCACTAGTTGCCGCAGCATCTGCTGATGTCATTGCACAATCGTCACAAATTGCGCAAGTCATTTCTCGCTGGGGCATCTACTCGCAGTTTGAGGATTTCCAACGCGGGATACTTAGCCTGTCTTCCACGATGTATTTCTGCATGATCATTTCCATTGGCCTGTACTTATGTATGGTCCTGATTGGGAAACGACACTGGTCCGGTAGCTCACATACCAGAGTGCGTATTTGGTTTGGCTTTATACCCATTACATTTACCCACTATTTAATTCGAACCGCAGCCTTAATCGTCGCCATGCTGTCGCTCACAATTGTATTTGATCAACGCGACTTAGTGCGATTTGATACCACCCGCGGTAAAGTCAGTTCCCTGTCGGATGACTCAAGAAAACTCATTGCCGACCTTGATCCTGAACACCCGGTCTACATCGAGGCTTTCATCAGTAGCGAAGTTACCAAGGAATACATCAAAACACGCTACGACTTAATTTCTATGCTCAAAGAGTTTGATACACATGAGGACATTCACCTCACTATCCTCGATACCCTTGAACCATTTAACGAAGCCGTCGCTACCGCAGAAGAAAACCATGGCATTCCACTATTAACCGTGTCCGGTGCAAGTGGCAGCCAAGAAATTATCATGGGCGCTGTATTCCGCAGTGGACTCCAAAAAGTTGTTGTGCCGTTTTTTGAATATGGAATTCCCGTGGAGTACGAACTTGCCCGTAGTATTGCAACCGTGGCTAAAGGCAAACGCAAAACCATTGGCGTGATCGATACGGATGCAGATATTATGGGTGGCTTTAGCTTCGCCGGCGGGCAACCTAGCCGTATTCCACAACAAGCGATCGTAACGGAATTACAAAAACAATATCAAATGGAAAACGTCGATGCCACGCAAGAGATATCCGTGGGTGACTACGATATGCTGTTCATCGCTCAACCCTCGTCACTCGAAGATGAACAATTAACCAACGTCATTCGTGCCTTGCAAGCGGGCATCCCCGCAGTCGTTTTCGAAGATCCGCGGCCAGAAACCATGCAAGTCTCTGGCACGGGGCAACCACGTCCACCCGCCGGTGGTGGTGGGATGATGGGAATGGGCGGCGGACAACCTCAGCCCAAATGTAATCTAACACGGCTATGGGATACTCTTGGAATCCAAATTCCAGGTGCCCTGTCACGCACCAATCCTGGTTTGTACGATCCCGACCTAGTTTGGCAATCCGATAATCCTTACCCGCTACTAAAATATCGAGGCATCCTTGATACGTGGGTCTTTACCACGTGGCTCGATGGGGAACATCCAATCACCTCCGGCTTACAGGAGCTGTTGTTACCCGTCCCAGGCGCTATTGAAATCGATGAAACCAAAAGCCATCTAGAGGTCACCCCACTGGTAACTTCATCCCGTGATGCTGGGACCGTTAAATCTGCGGATTACATGTTAGAAATGCAAGCGCTATCCCGCGGTGATCGCGGTGCCCTAGAACGCATCAAGCAATTACAGTCTGAAGGTGACAGCGGCAGTAATAACCTTGCCGTCTATATCGAAGGCGAACCTGTGGGCGCAGTGGCCAGTGATGACGGTGGTGAAAAACCTGTTATGAAGGTCGTTTATATTGCCGACGTCGATGTCATGTTCAATGCATTTTTATCAATCCGTGCCAGACCTGCAGCACTACAAGATGTGACATATAAGTTTGAAAACGTCACGTTTCTCCTAAATGTGGTTGACTACTTAGCTGACGAAATGGATTATATCGCCATCCGTAAACGAAAACTGCGACACAGCACGTTGAAAACAGTCGAACACGAAGTTGCTATCGAACAGGGCAAGCAAACAGATGCTATCTCCAAATCACATAAACTAACTAATAGCAAAATTGAAACTTTGGAAGAAGAACTCGAAAAGGAAATTCAGGAATTTCAAGAAGAAGTTGTGAAATTGCAAGATCCAGCGAGTACCGAACGCCCTGACCCAGGCATGGTGCGAGCAAAGTTGATTAATCTTTCGAGTCGCCAGCAAGAAAACCAACGCAAGGTTCAGGTAACTCGCATTCAAGAAGAGCGAAATCGTGATAAACAAATCGCGACCATCAAACGCGAAAGTGAAAGTAAACTCGCAGCTCTACGTAATCGCTACAAACTTGCCGCGGTACTTATTCCACCAATACCTCCACTATTGATCGCAATCATCGTGTTTTTTGTCCGTCGACTTCGCGAACGTAAAGGAGTTGCTAGTGCACGGTTACGGTAACTACGGCAACACATAAATAGTAACCAACGACGGTACTCAGCATTTTGTACTTCCTCAGTAAACAACATCACATCATTTAAACTTTCAAATATTAAAGTATCGATAATCATGAACAATCTTGTCCAAACTATTATCTACGTTTTATTCGCAACTGCCGCTGTTGTTGCCGCCGTTATCACTGGTGCGGCGAACACCAGTGGTGGTGACCATGACCAACTTAAAATAGCGCGAGAAGAAATTGGAAAGGACGTCTTTACAAATTTCACCGCTGAGAATGCCGTCGAGTTAGAAATCACGACCTACGATGAAGAAGCAGCTCGACTAAAATCCTTTTCGGTAAAAAGAGATGATCTCGGACAATGGGTCATTCCATCACACAATGATTACCCCGCTGATGCGGAACAGCAAATGTCCGCTGCCGCGACTGCATTTAATGCCCTCAAAATCGCCGACCTAATTGGCACAGAACAATCGCTGCACGCGGAGTTCGCCGTGATCGAACCGAACTCCGATACGCTCGAAGTATCAAACACTGGTGTTGGAACACTGATCACAGTCCGTGATGACCAAGGCATTGAATACTCGCTAATCGTCGGCCATAAGGTCGATGGCGGAAACGCTGCAGGCGCGGACCCGCGCATGCAGCAATTGTTCTACGCAGCCCGGCGACCAAGCGACGAAATCACGTTCACCGTTGATCTCAGTATGGATGTCTTTGATACGGATTTCTCCAAATGGATCGAGAATAATTTATTAGATATTAACGGTTTAGATCTAACCACTATCGACATTAATGACTATGCCATTTATCAAACACAACAAGGACCAACTCTTGCCCCGCGGTCCAATTCCAGTCTCTCACTGGATGAAACCGATAACATCTGGCAACTAAATTCTATGCTGCAATACGATGACCAATCCTCCGAACCCTCTGTGATTACGCTGACGGATGAAGAAGAATTGAACAGCGAACGTATCGACACGCTGAAGACGGCATTGGAAAACCTTGAAATTGACGATGTCGCCCGCAAACCAGAATTTTTACGTTCTGATCTGCGAGCATCCAATGAATCACTTTCCACACCTGGCGTGATTTCCGCGCTCGGCCAACTCGGACTCTATGGAGATCCCAGTACCGAAAAAGATGGCTTGATGGAACTCAAAAGTGCCAATGGTGAAATTCATGTTTCACTGAAAACAGGCGTAAAATACATATTGAGATTTGGCGAAGTCGACACTGAGACAGCAGGCGATGAAACGGTTAAGCGATTCTTGTTTGTAACCACTCGACTCGATGAGGCGATAATCCCCCGGCCAGAACTTTCTCCATTGCCGGAAGGACCAGCAAACCCAGCAGCCACTGAAAAGAAAGACGAAGAAGCCACTGACAAGCCTGAGACCCCAGCGCCAGAAGAAGGTTGTCAGGATGAACCGGCGGCGACGACAGAAACTCCCGCGGCCGACGCGGATGACACCCCGCCGCAGGAAGGCGAGCCCACAGAAAAACCTGAAGCAACACCAGCGAAAACAGAAGAACCAGCCACAACGGAAAAAGAAGACGAAGGCAAACCTGAATTAGCACCTGTGCAATTAACACCGGAACAACTAAAAGAACTCCGCGATCAAATCACCAAAGAGAACGATCGCCGAACGCAAGAGTACCAAGATAAATTGGATACGGCTCGGAATCGAGTTCGTGAACTCAACGAGCGATTTGAAAAATGGTACTACTTGATCGATGAAAAAGTCTACAATCAAATCCATCTATCTAATACAGATTTAATCATGGCTAAGAAATCAACGCTGGAAGACATCCAAGGACTCGGCGAGGGTGGTTTAGACGCACCTGGCTTGCCGGGACTTCCAAATATCCCCGGATTGCCAAGCCTAACACCTCCTCAACCTTAGTCGATTGCTGTTTGCCATCTGCCTATGGTTCGTTGTTTTGACATAATTGAAACCGGCCGTGTTAAATGTCTCAAACCAATCACAACCTACAATCTGCAACGCGCTCAGAAATCGAGCAGCATCAGCTACATAGGCTGAACCATCTGTTGGCTGAAATCTTACCGGCGAATGATTTCTACCATAAAAAATTGGGGGTTGACGATTTACAACTCAACGATTTATCCGAACTCGCAGACTTACCCTTTACGACTAAACATGAATTGATCTCCAATAATTCAAAGAGTAACTCCGCAGTCAACCTTTCCTACGCCACCGAGCAGTATGTTCGGTTCCACCGCACTTCAGGCACAACCGGATTGCCGCTGGTTATCTTAGATACTGCCACGGACTGGCAATGGTGGATCGACACATGGCAGTACGTGCTGGATGCGGCCGGCATTACAGAACAAGATCGAGCTTTCTTAGCGTTTTCGTTTGGCCCTTTCATTGGATTCTGGTCTGCTCACGATGCGATCGTTGCTCGTGGCGCTATGTCCATTCCTGGAGGCGGCCTGCGGTCATTAGCAAGATTGGAATTAATCGAGTCGAGCGGTGCCACGCTACTTTTCTCGACCCCCACCTATGCATTACATCTAGTCGAAGTTGCCAAAGATCAAGGCATTAATTTACATGACAATAGCGTTACGAAAATTATTGTCGCGGGCGAGCCAGGTGGTTCTGTTGCGACTATCCGAGCGCGAATTGAAGAAGCTTGGGGCGCGACTCTGTTTGACCATGCGGGAGCATCTGAAATTGGACCTTGGGGTTTTACTAGCGCAGACAGAACCGGTCTTCATGTATGTGAAGCCGAGTTCATTGCTGAGTTCATAGACGTCGAAACGAACTTGCCAGCAAAGACTGGCGAATTAAGTGAACTTGTCCTAACGACACTCGGCAGATCCGGTTGTCCTGTTATTCGCTATCGAACCGGAGATCGCGTCCTTCACGAGTTCCGAGAATCCAATAGTTTTGTTCATCTTGCGGGGGGAGTACTAGGACGGGCCGATGACATGTTAGTCATCCGCGGCGTCAATATATTCCCCGCCTCCTTAGATGAAATCATGCGTAGTTTTGATGACGAACATGTCA
>Ga0209362_1001750_pt1 | contig 16848 bp, 15 predicted proteins | sample SaaInlV_165m_DNA_FD_184680 | JGI IMG/M metagenome (GOLD analysis project Ga0209362, IMG submission 184680) | Marine microbial communities from expanding oxygen minimum zones in the Saanich Inlet - Saanich Inlet SI037_S3LV_110m_DNA (SPAdes)... | ecosystem: Environmental > Aquatic > Marine >...
ATTATAACCTCGATGATGTAATATTTACTGGTAGTTCGGCCGGATGTTTTCCTGCATTATGTATGGCAATGAAAAAAGATATTGATTTACTTTACCATGAATGGAATATACCTTTTTTAATAGAAGTGAGTCAAACAAGATTAGGTCCATTATATAATTGGTATGATATATTAAGAAAACATACATATAATTATTTACCAGATAACATTGATGAATTAAAGTTGAATATATGGATAACTAAAACGCCTAATATTCTCAATCCAAGGGGATGGAAAACCGAATTAGTTCGAAAATGGAAAAGTAAAGATGACTTAATAGATTGTATGATAGCATCTGGATATGTACCTATATATGGAAAAAGTTTAACTAAAACTTTTCGTAACGATAATTGCATTGATTGTTGTATAAAATCTCAACCCAAATCTCAACCCAAATCTCAATCCATCTATTATAAAGAATTACAAATCGATATGTGGAGACCAATGAAAAAATATTGGTATTTTTGTAGTAGTGATATTGATTGGTCAAATAAATTATATTTATGGGGTAAAAATGACGCAGAAACTCATAAAGATGAACTCAGTAAATTTTTTAATAATTAAATATCTAATCAATAATTTCTAATAAATAATTTCTAATAAATAATTTCTAATAAATAATTTCTAACAAATAATTTCTAAATAAACAATATTATACAATGTTAATTGTAAAAGTTATTAGAATTAACAAACCCATAGAAAAAAAAGATTGGATGTCAAAAAATGATTTACGTATCGAAATAGAATATATGGAAAAAATATATACTACAACAACTAAATGGAATACAGAAAATCCCCAATGGAATGAAATATTTGTATTTGATACAAATCCAATACAAAATAATATTTTGAAAGTACGATTATATGAAGAAGATTCTTGGTCTAAATCGGATATAATTAACGAAGAATCAGTCAAAATAAATATGAGTACTACAAATTATGTAGCGTCTAATGTTATATTGGAATGTAATATTATAAAAACTAATCTTGAAAAATTTCTATTGATAAAAGAAGACTGTGATTTTTATAAGGAAAATTTATCAATTGAAGTAGAAAAAAATACACTTCTAAATAATAATATAATCGAATTAAACGATTATAATAACGAATTAAATGAACATAATAAAGAATTAAAAACGCAATATGATTACCTAAATGCAGTAATAACTAATTTTACTAATGAAGTTAGTAAAATTAATAAAAATAATAAATAATCTAATCCAATTTAATAATTTTAATCTAATTTAATTATCATATATTAAATTTACTTTCTATCACAATTTACCCATTATTCTAATTTACCCATTATTCTAATTTACCCATTATTCTAATTTACCCATTATTCTAATTTACCCATTATTCTAATTAATCCATTATTCTAATTTACCCATTATTCTAATTAATCCATTATTCTAATTTACCCATTATTCTAATTTACCCATTATTCTAATTTATCCAAATCAACCGTTCCAGCAACCATACCTGATTCAATTCCACACTCATCACTTCCACGAAGAATCTTGAAATAACCATCAGTTCCCCAATCGCTGTTCCAAGAGTTAGCAACAAGCCAATATGGTGTGGAATTCTCAGTTCCCCACCCCAAAATCTTAATAGCGTGTCCTCCAAGTTCAACACTACTCGTATGCGAATATACTCCACTCTTATAAAGAGGGAAATCACTATACACATTAAAAGCACTTTCGATGGGACCAAACAATACCATATCAATCATAGCAGATTTAACATCCTCAAAAATATATGAGTCATTGCCATAATATTTATCACTCCACTTAGAACCATCGATACAACTCGAACGACAACTCGGCGTGGAAACAATATCCCCACATTGAGGGTATCGAGTTCCATTGATATGATGTTCACACGGATGAACTTCATATGGATAACACCCAGTTTTGCTTTGATACGGACCACCAGTTACTAATCCATTAATCTCCCAATACATCCACGCTTCTTCTGGGTAACCACCATCACAACCATCACCACAATCGTCACAACAAGATACAAGTTCCTCAACCGAAAGAATAGGAGTATGAACTCCCCTAGTTGCCACGCAAACACGATCAGTCATAGCTTCAGCGGCACCAAATGCCCAACAACTTCCACAAGAACCTTGGTCTCTGATAGTAGAAATTGAACTACAAAATCCCCATTCAGTTCTAGCATCGAACGATTTAGGAATAACAAAATCATCGGAATTATATTTCTTTGATTTCATATAATTACGTCCAGAGCGTAATGCACCCAGAGTTTTAGTGAATGAATCATATGTTGTGTTTTCGAAACGAGAATTATGTCCTGCAATCCATTTATTCTGTGCAGAATTAAACTTGTTTACATTATCATCGGTGTTCATTTGAGATTTAAAAGTAGTGTGTAAATTATAAAAATCCTCATAATTAATACCAACATCACCATATTTAATTTTTTGACCACTCTCAATAGAAAATGCAATTTGAATACACCACAACTCAGAATCACCTGATTTAAGTGTAAGAGTTGCAAAGAAACTACCATGAGGTGCAGAACTTGGAATTGACTGTGTTTTAGTGATACTATAAGCACTGCTGGTAGGACAACTACCAGATACCAGTGTACAGAAGTCATCACTCTCGTGATAAAGTACAACACCGAATACACCTACTTGAGTCTCAAGAGTGGCACTAGAAATCATAGTTCCAGTTCCATTAATCGTAATCATTAGATTCTGTCCAGATTTGGGTGGATTAGGTGTAAGATCAACAGAAGTTACACCCGTTCCACCACAATTTTTAAAATCATAACCAGAACTAATACCAATAAAAATACTAGAAAATAAAATCAAAACACACAAACTTCTCATCCTTACAATAATAGGTTTGTAAATTTTATATCACAAAATAAAATTAATAATTTTAAATTAAAAAATATTAAATTTAAATTATAATTTAAATTTCCACTCGTATCTGTATCTGTATCCGTATACTTATCCGTATACTTATCCGTCTCCATATACTTATCCGTATCCGTATCCGTATACTTATCTCGGTTTGTAAGTTTTCTTAGGAATCATCCACCCATCGAGACATTGTTGATTTTTTAAAATAGATTCTTTTCCAATTGCATTAGATTCTACTGGAATATATGTAATTATTTTAGAAACATTATTCATAATATTATCTTTAAAATTTTCTGGTATCTGTGTAAAATCAATTAGTTTTTTATTTAGATTAAATTGTTTTTGAACATTTTCATCGTTACTGAGTAGTTCGTTCAATAATTCAGGATTTGTCGCGTACATTTCTGCTTTTTTTGACCCAATCCCGTATTTGATTGGAGGGATATTATCTGATTTATCACCCATAATAATTTTAATAAGAAGACAATTATCGGGTTTCTCTTTTTCAATAGTCTTTGTTTTTTCCAGTTTTCTCAGAGATATTTTAGAATTGATTAATTGACAAAAGTCATTATCACCACTTATAATTAGTATTTTAGGATAATTAGATGTAATCGTAGATATAGCAATAATATCATCTGCTTCAACACTATCTATCGATACAATATGTTCAGGGTATAATTGTTTGATATAATTAATCATTATTTCCATTGCTTGACCTGTTCCTTGTTTATATGTTCTATTTGCCTTATAATCATTTTTGAAGTCATTACGCCATATCTTTTTCTTGGGACAATCAAGAGCAAATAGAAATTTCGAATTCTTAAATTCTCTCTTCAAATTATTTAGTGTTTCGTACATTTTCTTTTTCATCATTAATATAAATTCGTCAGTTAATGATTCATTTTCAATATGACTTTTACCTTGGCGATTCCAGTATGATAGAGTAGCGTGAAATCTATGAAATATCAAATAACTGGTATCGACTGTAATAAGTGTATCTCCATTATGGAACGGACTTTGTTTCTTGTGCATTGACACAATGTAATTATATACATAGAAAAGTATTTCAATTTTTAAAATTGAATAATATGATATAATTTCAAATAAAACATCAAATTAGTATGTTTATTAACTTGCTTCGTCGCATATTTTCAACAGAAAAGGAAAATCCAAATTCTGAATCCAATGTAGAACCAAATATAAATATATTTACAAGATTTCTTATTAATAATGTATTTACTACCAAAAAGAACGTAATTACTTTTAAAAATGAATATAATATTAAATGTGATAGTATTAATTGTATTTGTTATGACCGCAAGAAACGTAAAAGATGTGAATCAATTGCGACTAAACCTTGTCTCGATGGAGTTATAAATGTATATTGTGACGAACACGCTAACAAATATCAAATAAACGTTATACCTAAGAAAGATATACTTATTAAATTAATGAAAAAACATACATCAATACCTACTTATGATATTAATTACTTATTTAGATATATGAAAGATGGAAATAGTATAGGGTTTGATATAACTGAAGAAGGTCATACTGAACCGAATGATATTATGATTGCATTTACTGATACACTTGTAAAAATCCAAATGAATGAAATAATTATAAATGGAGAATGTTATTTAATTACACGTGAATCACTATTATTTTCAGAAATATTTAAAAATATGATTGAATTTATAATACGGAATTTAGATATTAATGTATATTCAAAACTCCGCGCTGATTATAGGGAATATGATCGAACAAATACAATGATTAAAATGGTTAATTGTAATTGTAAATTGGTTCATTTAACATTTATCAAAATGATACAGAGTAAACTTATAAAAAAAGACACTGATATATTGAAAATTTATCTTGAGGTTTTAAATAAAAGATTGGATGAATATAATTATGATTTTGATATTGACTGGAGAATATAATTAATGTAAATAATGTAAATAATTTAAATAATTTAAATAATGTAAATATACAATAAAAATACTATAATTTTTTAAAGTTTATATCAGATGGATCTATGAGTGGATTTCCTAAATCACTGTGTCGTGTAGGTGATGGAAGTCCTTGATGTCCAGTTATATTCGGATCAAGTGAAATTTCTTTTTTGTAGTAATAGACACCACCAGCAACAAGTAACATTACAAAACTCATCAAATCGGCAGTTGTAACCGGAGATGCCGCTTTACCTGCTATAGATGCATATGAACCTAATAACGCAGTTATAGGTGTTTTAATAGTATTTATAACTAAAAACATTACAGAACTGCTGTCTTTCATAATAACTAACATCATTATATTGACAATAGTGCATATAGTTTGATATGAAATCATCCATATAGATGCAAATTCACAATTATCTCCATCAAGAGTATTTATTCCTAAGAATTGGCATTTTGTAGCAGCTAGAAGATAATCAATTATACTTATATTAGGTGTATGAGCAACAGTTAATCCAGGAATTAATATTATAGGAAGTGTTAATAAACCAACTAAAACTTGCCATAATGATACCCACGCATTCATCCACCATAAACTAACATCGGTAAGTTTCATCCATTTTTCCTTATAACAATATGATATACTACCTGGTATTATCGATAATATATACATCGAAACCCAAAATGGATTGGCTATAACATTTCCTCTCCACATTATTAAAGGAAGAAGAATTCCATATATTGTTAAGAATGCCCCAAGATAATGACTTTTATAATATCGTCTTTTTAACCATATATATGAACATAACATTGTTATTGGTAACGATGATTTATCTAAAATAGTCATAAGAGGAACACTAAGGAACGGAATTGCAAATGTAGCAATAATACTATTAGTGCTATCTAGAAAACCCATTATAAACATCTTTTTCTGGTTTAGATTTTTATCATCATTGGTTATAGTTTTTGATATATAAGACATGTATATGGTAGGTATCCAAAACATAAATAAACCAACTAAAGGGAATATAATTGCACCAGCATACCATTTATAATTGTTCATTGAATAAATCCATCTTATATAAAGTATATAGTCAGATGCAGTCATTATAACAAGTGCTAATATACAAAATGTAAGTCGACAGTTAATAGCATAATTTCTAGCCATTAATTATTCGCATGGAATATCTTTTTATACCTTTTTAATTCTATTAAGGTAAATAGAATTAAAAAATAAAATAAAAATAATAAAATAAAAATAATAAAATAAAAATAATAAAATAAAATAATAATAAAATATTAATTAATTAATTGTTCATTTAATTAAAATTAATTTCTATGTATAACTAGTATTGTACTCCATATAATTTGCATAAAATTATATAAAGACGAATTGTATAATATAATTGTGGTGGTTGATTAATATAAATTATAATTAATGTTGTTGATTATAGTTTTATTAAAAAAATTCAAACCACCCAACAGCATTTAACAATTATAAATAATATATTTATTCCATAAGAATAACTCCATTGTGAGTATGGATTTGAAAATATTATTTTCATAATATATAATTTGTGTTATGTGTTGTAAATTGTAGATATAAATAGATTAAAATTATAAAGACACTTAATAAAATTATAAAATTATAAAAACAGTAAATTTTGGTTATATAATGTAATAAATTTGTTTAAGGTAAAAATTTGTTTAAGGTAAAAAATTTGTTTAAGGTAAGTATATTTAATTGTTATTAATTTAAATTCCCAATTCCCCCCCAATTCCCCCACCGCGCTGCACTATATTTATGTTTTTTAGGTTAGTTTATTTTAGGTTGATTTGATTGGAGTTCTACTTTGTTCGACGATTTGGTACGTGTGTTTTGTTCGTGTTTCTGGATTATGACGAAGACTATTAATTTGTGATATTTATGATAGGATATAAATACAAAATATAAAGGTGAAAGGTTTATAATTATTGTATTTGATAATAAAATTTAAGGTGTGAATAATAAATACAAATATAAAGGTGAAAGGTTTATAATTATATTGTATTTAAATTAAAAATTAAAAATTAAAAATTAAAATTAAAAATTAATTTTGATAAAAATTGGACAGTTCATTAAGAATAATTTGATGGAAATCCGGATAGGATATGTCTTTAGGGTTGTGTGTGTTATTATAAATATGAATTTATGATGTGTGTTTATGTTGTGAATGATTATAAAATCATTACATTTAATTTTGGAATATAACAATATGTTAGATATTATAAAATAAATAAGAATATTTCCATCGCGTCTATGAAAACGTTTAGGTGTAGAAATACTTATAAATATAATATCACATAATGCTATTTTTATCTAAAAAAAAATAAAATTTTATAATGTTTATTATAAAAATATCTGCATCCAAATAGATTGCAAATATTAACAATAAAAATAAGAATATAATTATCCTATACTTACCTACTAAGGATGGTGGTTCCATTAGAAGATTTCTATTTTATACCTTGTTTCCAAATCCGTCAAAGGTGATTCGAACACCTGACCGATGGAGCTACAATCCACCGCTCTACCACTGAGCTATTGACGGTGAATGGAAACAAGGTATACTAGTATGTGTGGTCTCAACATAAATGTATAAGATATTCTCAACATAAATGTATAAGATATTCTCAACATAAATGTATAAGATATTCTCAACATAAACGTATAAGATTATTCTCAACATTAACGTACAAGATATTCTCAACATAAACAGAGTCATACACAATCATACTAACTAGTATCTTCCCACGATACTCATTCCGAATCAATGTACTTATAATAAATGACCTATGATTATAAAAAATCTGTACTATCATAAATTTAAGTACATTATTGATAAGGCGAACCAAACACATTAATGTGTCTCGTATCATGTTAAATTGGGATTAAACAATATTATTTGTAACTATGTAAAATGTATCCGGATTAATGATATATTAAAATCCCTTCATTAAAATATTAATATTTTAATATTATTACCTACTTATCACTTTCAAAACCGTTCTATATTTATATATCAAACATTTTACAAGTATACAAATTAAATGTTCCCTAATATAGTCAAATATTAGGGAACTAAATAAAAGCAAAGAAGGAGAATCGAACTCCCGACCGGTCGATCTGCAGTCGAATGCTCTACCACTGAGCTACCTTTGCTATAATGAGATTCGAACCTCTGCCCTCACTGAGATTCGAACTCAGGACCTTCTCATTACTAATGAGACGCTCTACCAACTGAGCCATAAGGGCACAAACAAAGCGAATAATAGCAAATATTGCGAATAAGGAGATTCGAACTCCTGACCTTGGGATCATGAGACCCACGCGCTACCTGCTGCGCTATATTCGCTGCTGCTGGGAATTGAACCCAGGTCTCCTGCGTGACAGACAGGAATACTAACCACTATACTACAATAGCATTTTAATAGTATAGGTCCTAACGAGATTCGAACTCGTGTTACTGGTGTCAAAAACCAGCGTGCTCACCGCTACACTATAGGACCATTATAAGATTATTATTATTAAGCTTCAGGTGGGACTCGAACCCACAACCGTCTGCGCCGAAAACAGATACGCTATCCATTGCGCCACTGAAGCAACCAAATAAACTTATAAAGCCTCAGATGGGATTCGAACCCACAACCGTCTGCTCCGTAAACAGACGCGCTATCCATTACGCCACTGAAGCATAATTATTAATTATTAATTTAAAAGCTCCAGATGGGACTCGAACCCACAACCCCCAGATTAGAAGTCTGGTGCGCTATCCATTACGCCACTGGAGCATACAGTATAACAACTTTCTGATTTTTATTAGAATAAATAAATATAAATATTGCTGTAAGAAAGTTTGGATACTGCATCTGGCGGGGCTCGAACCCGCGACCTTCGGTACATAAGACCGATGCGCTAACCAACTGCGCTACAGATGCTAAATACGGTCCCAGCTGGGCTCGAACCAGCGACCTAACGGTTAACAGCCGTTCGCTCTACCGACTGAGCTATGAGACCTTTGCATGAAGTGGGATTCGAACCCACGCGGACTTACGTCCAACAGAGCTTAAATCTGTCGCCTTAGACCAACTCGGCCATCCATGCTTAACGCTCGAACAGTGGGGGTCGAACCCACGGCCACTAGATTAAAAGTCTAGCGCTCTACCGACTGAGCTATGTTCGATAACTCCCTTACCGGGAATTGAACCCGGGTTTCCTCGGTGAAAGCGAGGTGTCCTTAAACCACTAGACTATAAGGGAAACAAATAACAAATCAACCATCTTTTTTTTTGAATAAAAGTCAAATATAAACTTGCTGTATGATGGTTTGTTTTAAATTTTTAAATAAATAAAATCTTGAAATAAATCTGAAAAAATTAAAAACTCCCTTACCGGGAATTGAACCCGGGTTTCCTCGGTGAAAGCGAGGTGTCCTTAAACCACTAGACTATAAGGGAAACAAATAACAAATCAACCATCGTTTTCTTTTTTTATATGATAAATAAACTTAAAAGATAAATTGCTGTATGATGGTTTGAATATTAGCGGATGAAGGAATCGAACCTCCGACTTTTGGGTTATGGGCCCAACACGCTACCACTGCGTCAACCCGCTTTTTCTGGACCAAAGAGGGCTCGAACCTCTGACCTTGGCATTATTAGTGCCACGCTCTGACCAACTGAGCTATAAGTCCGTCGATATTTATTTCGTCATTGTCTTCATTTTTTTCTGTCTTCGTCTTCGTCTTCTTTCTCTGTCTTCGTCTTCCTCCTTATTCTCTATTGGCAGTTTGTTTTTATACCTTTTTAAAAAAGATTTAAATTTGAATTTTTAATTAAACTGCCTCATATTAAAAATATTTAATATTTTGGTAATTTAAACGGGAATTGTCGGAATCGAACCAACGACCTTTAGATCTTCAGTCTAACGCTCTCCCAATTGAGCTAAACTCCCAATTTTTATTTCTCACTCATTTACTTTCTCACTTACTTCACATACTACATATGTATGTTGTTTTTATATCATTTTAAAAAATAAAAATTTTACATTTGTAAAAATTTACATATATAAATATAAAACTCATTTATATTTTTTAAATTATATCATATATTAATTTAAATTTTTTACATTTGTGTATGAACTGAAGTAAAATGTTCATTTTCATCAAATCTGCTAAATCCTTCACGATTTCCATTACCGTTATCTTTATCTTGTTGATATTCAACATTAGCATTTGCACGTGCTCTTAAAACTTCAATAGGAACTCCCTTAATATTTACGAAATAAATCTTCATAAGCATACTAAATACAAGTAATGATGTTAAAATCCATGAGTATACATTACAGTTTCTTGGTCCTAAACATTGATTTTGATATAACATAACTGCTAACCATAATCCTGATACAAGTGCTTTACCTAATCCAAAACTTATTTTTTTAGAAGTGAATAAATCTAAACAGATTGAAAGTGTTCCTACAACAAAAAGTAACTGACTTGAGTTTGTTAACTTCTCCATATTTCTAAGCATACATTTTAATTTTATTGATTATTAAATTATAATTTATACTACACTACTGTCATTCTTAATGTATTCCCTATCAAGTGAAATGGAATTGTTTGAATAATACCATTTTTACCCATTAAATTTTTATTTTGAAGACATTTTATAATATTATTTTTATATTTATCATAATTTATTTTATAATCTTTCTTATATGATTTAAGTAAATCTAAATCTTTTACGATTTTCCCTAAACACCAATACAATGAAGCTCTGATTACATAATATGAAATTGCCGAAGTTCTTTGAATTTTATCCGCATTTGGGGTTATAATAAGATTATTATTATATTGAATTCCGATATACTTTAATACTCGTGATGCTTGTATAATTGAATGTGTCCCATCAGTATATATAAATTTTAAAAAATCATTATGAGTAAGATTTTGTTCTAATGTTACAAACACAGAATTATATAAATTAGCAATTAATTCAATTATTGCTTCACTTGGTCTAACCCACGACGAATCACTAATATGTAATATCTCTAATACAGAATTTGTTATCGAATCATTAAAATTTATTTTACTATCTATCTTAAACATATGAAGCATTTCGTGTAGTATAACTTTTAATATTTCTTCACTTCTAAAAATAACTATCTCATTTGTACCACTTGTAGTAAAACCACTATTTATTTCTCTTGGTCCAAGAACACGTTGTGCAGTTTTAAAATAATTGATTTTTTTCTTAAATGGTGTATCCAATATTCGTATATGTATATTTTCAGTAAATTTAAACAATAATTTCATTGTTATTATTCGGTAAATTAATGTATCTACCCAATTTATCTTACTGATATCGTTTGATGAAAGTATTGTAATATTTAAACCTATTTTGTCACAAAATATTCTATGGATATAATTATGATTTTTTTCAGAATAATGTTGAATTTCCACTGGAACAAATGATGAATAACACTTTTTACGTTCTATATTTTCAGTATTATATTTATCTATAAAGTGGTATAAAATCATTATTTTATATGAATCATTAAATGAATTCATATAATTCGGTAGATTATTATTTTGTATTACATTGTGAAGTTCATCGACATTGATATCAGCATTCTTCATGTGGTTAATAGTATTTTTATTTTCAAGCAAATTAATAATAGTTCGCTCTATACTTGGAATACTATTAGTGGTTTCTATTTTTTCAGTATTTATTTTATAATTATGACTTTTAGCATTGATATAATTTTTCTGTATAACTTTTAAAAATTTACTTGTATTAATATTATTTGTTTCTAAACTTTCTTTAATTCGTTTAGTTACAATATCCTTACTTTTTTGGTAAATTTTTAATTTTTTGTCTGATTTCATATAAACTATTATATACAGTTAAAATATTTATAAATTTTTATATTACTACAAATTATATAAATAAATATTGAAAAGTTATTATAAAATAATGGAAAATGAAATAAATATTGTATCTTTAAATACAGTATCTTTAAATATTAAAAATATGATAGAAAAGAAATTAAATTTGTTAAAATATCAAATGTGTTTTGATTATAAAATAGAAGTAGACGACGCTGATAAAGTATTTAATCAATTAATTAATAAATAAATAAATTAATAAATAAATTAATAAATAAATTAATAAAAATTTAGTAAAATCATCGTATATTTATTGGAGGTAAGTTGGACCTATATCTTTGAAGACGACGTATTCGGTCGTGTCTATAATAAGATTTATATTCTTCCATTATTTTATCCTTTTCACTATTTAGAACATTTTCTTTTATTGCTGGTTTAAAGTAATTATCATTATTTATATATTTTTTAGGAGATAATTGACTAGTTGGTCTTTTAACATTATATTTAAACATATCTTTTTTATTATCATCTGTAATAGAATCTAAATTGGTCTCTTTTTTATTATAATTTTTAAATTTATCATTATTTAATTTATTTTCATTTTTAATTCTGTCAAATGACATTACTGAAACTGGTCGTGGTATTTGTTTATTATTATTAATAGTATTTAATTCGATTGATAATTTATCTATAACTCTATCCCAATCACTAACTATTATAGGTGAAATAATAACTTTTTGAAAAGATTTTTCGATATGAAATGATTTTGGTATAGGTGTATCAATATAATCACATACACCTTCCATTATCGATATTTTATCAGCATTGGGTCTCATATATTTGTTAGTATTTATTAAACCCTTTGCTAAATTTACAAGTTTTTTATTATAATTAGGATTAGGATCTGATAGTCTACAATTCATAACCTTATCCCTTAAAGCATATAAATTATTGCATTCAAATGCTTGTCGATTTGTCATCATTTCCCACAATACGCACCCTAATGCCCATATATCAATCTTATTGTCATATATTTTGTTGGACATCATTTCCGGACTTGTATAATAAGGTGTTCCAATTTGTGTAGTAGTTCCTATAGCAGTAGGATGTAGTATTTTTGATATACCAAAATCTGCTAAATATATTTTACCATTTGAAGTTAATAATATATTTGCTGATTTGATATCTCTATGTATAATATCATAACTATGAAGATATCGGATTGCAGAACAAAGTTGTGAAAGTATTGACCATACTTTTTCTTCACGCATTTTCATACGTTTTATATTTAATTTTTTTAAATATGATGATAAGTCGCCATATTTAGCATAATCAGTTATTATTACAATATTTTTTCTATCCCTAAATATATCTTTTGCTTTTAATAAAAATGGACAATCATTATATAATAAAATTTTTAATTCAGTTATAGTACATCGCGCGGTATGACGAGACATATTTAATAAACTAATTATTTTCATAGCAAAAATATCACCATTTCTGATATCTTCGACTTTAAATACCTCACCGAATGAACCACTACCGATATGTTTAAGTTTTCGATAATTATTCATAGATGACATAATAGTTTGTTATCTAATTAGAAATTATATAAATATTTATATAATTAAACTTTGTATAAAAATATTTATATAATTAAACTTTGTATAAAAATTTTTATATAATTAAACTTTGTATAAAAATTTTATGAACTATAACAATATAACAAAATAACAAAAATATAACAAAAAATACAGATACTAATTTTTATTCAATGTATCAAGATATCCTCTAGGATGTATTTTTTCTCCAATTGTTAAACCTATAAATTTATTATTTTTCTTTTTAAATAATCTTTCTGGAAGACGAATACGTTTTCCATTCGAATCTTCTCTATATACACGAACATTATCTAAATATCCATCACAAGTATCATTTCTAATATATATCTCTGGATAACAAAAACCATTATTATATATTCTTGTATTATCCGAGTGTATAATTTTATAATCAGGGGTTATGTCAGTATATCTTCCACAATCATATGTATATTTGTAAAAATCACCAACTTTATATTTACAATTACTATTTCTACCATCCATACCAAAAGATACATTTAGTGGGGTATTATATTTTCTTGCACTTGCTAATCTTGCTTGTTTTATTCCATCATTAACTTTTTTTAAAAGAACATTTGTATCACCTTCAATATTTGATTTATCCAGACAACTTTTACACGAAGGACCAGACATTGAACCACTAATATTACCCACAAATTTTTCACTATTTACAAATACTAACATGGAAACAAATACAAATATACAAAATGCTAATAATGATCCATCATCGAGAAATTTTGCTATTTTTTTTACTATAGGATTATCAATAATCTTCATTATTCTGTTATATAATAATATAAATAATTTAACATTTTAGTAATTAAAATGTTAAATCAATCTTAATATCTTAATATATATATATTTATATATTTATTTAGCACGAACTAATGGTAATATACTTGTATCATACCATAAAATAAGATCACCTCTCATTATATATTTTCCATATGGAAATATTTGGCGCAATAATACTTGGGAAATATCATCCATTTCAAAGTAAAAACTTATAAGAAATGTTATAACTTCTATTTCGCCATGTAGACATGCATGTAAGAACACTTCCTTATATATTGATGGAATGTTGTGTTTGTATTCACTATCGCAATTAATGACTTCTTTATAGAGATTTTTAAGCATACTTATATTATTTTCCACAACATATTTCTTAGCTGTTCGAATTATATTTCTATCCATATTAATTTAATACACTAAATATTATTTTAAATTTTAATATTATTTTAATATTATTTTAATATTATTTTAATATTATTTTAAATCCATTTATCATTATCCATTTATCATTATCCATTTATAATTATCCATTTATCATTATCCATTTATTTTGAATTACTATTAAGAATAAAATATATTATAAAGAAAACCACTGATATTACAAAATTATAAAATGTATATGGAATATAATGTGCAATTATATCCAAAACATATTCTGTATGTAATAAGAATACAATTGTAGCATAAAAAGCGGATCTAAATAAAGATAATTTATGTTTACCAATCCATGAATCACTTATATTTTCCGTTTCATTTGAAGATAGATTAGTTTCATATTTAACAACTATATTTTGTCCTGACATCTAATGATTGATTAGAAAAAAATATCTATATTATTTTTATATATATTGATAATATAATATAATATGGATAATTCAAAAATCCCAAATGATGATGATTTGAATAATATTAATGAAAAAAATATAGAATTAAATAAAAAAATTAACAAAATAATTCGAAAACAGAAAAAAGTAAAATCTGATATTAAAACTGTCTCTTCAGTTAATATGATATTAGTATTATTTATAGTAATATTAATACTAATAGTATTATATTATTTTTATAAAAGAGGAAGTTTTACAACCATAACAGAAAACCTAGATAAATTAAAGAATAAGGCACAAGAAAAAATATCTAATTTAACAAAAAAAATAAAAACACAAAGTGAGCAACAAGTTGCAGAAATCAAAGATGCATCAGCGCCTACACCAGCACCACCAGCACCACCAGCACCACCAGCACCACCAGCACCACGTCGTGTAAGATTTGCATCTAATAATAATATAGCACCACCACCAGCACCAGCACCAGCACCAGCACCACCACTATCACAAGAAGAACGAAAAGAATTACTAACATCAATAAAACAAACATTGCAAGAAACAACACGTGCTACTCGTGCTCGTGCCCAACTACAAGAAGCACGGGCCACAGACATCAAACTAGCAAGAGCACAACTACCAGCACGACGCGTAGAACCAACACCAGCAGCACCACTACGAGTAGCACAAGCGGCACCAGCACGAGTAGCACCAGCACCAGCACTACCAGCAGTAGCACGAGCGGCACCACCAGCATCTGCACTACCAGCACTACCAGCATCTGCACTACCAGCACTACCAGCATCTGCACCTACACCTGCACTACCAGCATCTGCACTACCAGCATCTGCACTACCAGCATCTGCACCAGCATCTGCACCAGCATCTGTACCAGCATCTGTACCAGCATCTGCACCTACACAACAAGCGGCACCAGCATCTGCACCTACACAACAAGCGGCACAAGCACCAGCACGAGTAGCACCAGTAGCATCAGTATCAACATCAGCACAAGCGGCACCAGCACAAGTAGCACCAGCGGCATCAGTGGCATCAGTGGCATCAGTACAAGCACCACAACGAGGTGGTAATTTAAAAAATTCTAAATATATAGAAATAAATGAATTTCTTAAATATTTTAGTGATTAGTATATAAGTTTGAATCTTTTGGATACATTGTTATCATATATATGGTTACTCTCCCATATATAGGAAACCATTTATTTTTAATTATTTTGCAATCACTTATACAATATTTTTTTTGAAAAGTATTTATTATTGAATTATATGATATTAGTTCGCCAAATTCCGTACCAATAAAATTTACAAGTCTTGGTTTTATCCATTTCCTAAATGAATAAAGTAAACCACCTTCATCATCGAGTGTTGTTATAACCACAATTTTACCATTTTCTGCTAAATATTTTGTAGTATGATCAATAATATCATTTACATTAGGAATTACTGAATAACTATCACAAAATAACACATAATCATATTTTATATCAGTATTATAGTTAAATATATTCCCATAATATGTTTTAATATTAGAGTGTAAATCCCAATCTTCAATCTTTTTATGACATATATCCAGATAATGTTTATTTATATCAATACCAGTAATATGTAGGTGTTTCTTTTTAATAGTATCCGCATTTTTTGTTACAATTCCAGTTCCTATTCCTATATCCAATATATTTGAATTAGATGGAATACTTTTAAAAAATGATGGATATAAATGTTTAGTTGTATTTCCCATTACAAAATCATACCATAATCCAATTATAGTTTG
>Ga0209362_1001754_pt1 | contig 16836 bp, 18 predicted proteins | sample SaaInlV_165m_DNA_FD_184680 | JGI IMG/M metagenome (GOLD analysis project Ga0209362, IMG submission 184680) | Marine microbial communities from expanding oxygen minimum zones in the Saanich Inlet - Saanich Inlet SI037_S3LV_110m_DNA (SPAdes)... | ecosystem: Environmental > Aquatic > Marine >...
AGAGACTCTTGTGCCTCTTCCATTTTCTTCTGCATTTTCTGAGCTTGCTTGAGTAGCTTACCGACACCAACCATAGTAAAAGTCCTTGTTGTGGCAGTTGAGGAATTAGAGAAACACTCGATTGAGTGAGGTTTATCCCTAGCTTTCCAGGATGGAGTTAAAACCCTCCCGAAAAGAAGGATAGTCAGGTACCCAATTCAGCTCATCACGGATGCGATCGTTGCTAATTTTTCGATTTGAAGCATTCGAATCTTCGCTATCATTAAACGAAGGTGCATCGACTCCCAATTTCTCGGCAAGCCATGAAGCAATTTCTGCTCGCGAAGAATGATTGCCATCGGAGACATTATAAATTCTACCAATGTTCTGTTCACCTGCATGAAGGACAGCGAGAATTGCTGATACAGCATCATCGCGATGGATCAAATTGAGGATGCGATCTCCGTCACCAGCTTGGGCTTCGCCATTTCTTACGCTATCCAAAAACAAATGACGACCAGGTCCATACAACCCCGCAAGGCGAAGAATAAAAGAGCGACGGATACCCTCACCGCTGGAAAAGCCCAACTGCTCCGCTGCCAAAAGAAGCCCACCCTTTTCGGACACACCATCAGAAGAAGCGGTTTCGTCAACAAGGCGACGCCCAGTTTGCGGGTACACTGAAGTACTACTCGTAAAGACATAGGTTCCAACCTCGCCATCGCGAGCCCACTTCACCACAGTGTCTTGTCCATCAACGTAGGATTTGAGATAGCCATCCAAGTCGGCTGAGGCCGCTCCCACGCAATTCACAACGAAATCCTGCGTAGAATCAATCTCCCCTATCCAGGACTCATCATCCAAGTCGGCTGCCACTACCTTATGGACCCCCGCATCATTCAAAGATGCAGCGGTGTCGGCATTACGGGTAACAGCTGATACATACCAAGAGAGTTCAAGAGCCTGACGGGCAAGTTCCGAACCAAGATAACCACAGCCAAATATTGCGAGCTTTTTGCTCATAAAGGATATTCATGTAAAAAATCAACGGAAACGTCAAGGTTGACTAATTCGTTAATTTCATGCGTAAAGCTCGACCTTTTTAGAAATGCAAAACCAACCCGACAAAGAAAAACTTCATGTTGTCTTTGTTTGCTGGGGCAACATCTGCCGTTCTCCCGCAGCCGAAGCCACTTTTCGCAAATTGATCATTGATCGTGGACTGGACGACCGCATCACCTGCGATTCCGCCGGCACCATTGACCAACATACGGGAAACTCGCCGGACCCACGTATGCAAAAAGCAGCCGAAGCAAGAGGCATCCGGACAGGAGGATCGGCACGCAAAGCCAATAATGACGACTTCGCCAATGCAGACATCCTGCTAACCATGGACAACTTCAACTTCACGGAATTGAACAAACTCGCTCCGAACGATGAGGGACGAAAGAAGATTCAACGATTCTGCGAGTATGTGAGCGGAACAGTCAGCGAAGTACCCGATCCTTATTATGGTGGGGTCAGTGGTTTCGAGAAAGTACTGGATTTGTTGGAGGAAGGTTGCGGTGCTTTGCTCGAAGACTTGAGAAAGCACTTGGGATAGCCCCCCCATCCTTCCGCATCTTTGACCACAATCAATAACGCCGATGTGGGAAGACGTAGCAACCGCCATTGCCAAGGAGACGCAAACTTCATTTGTTCTCCATAGTGAAAGCAATATCGCCGGTGGTTGCATCAACGAAGCTCGAAGGTTGGAGAGTACGACTGGCGAAGTATATTTCGTGAAGGCGAATTCTGCCGACTTTTTGAGACTTTTTAAAGCGGAAGCCAAAGCCTTAACCGAGATAGCCTCAACTCGAACTGTTTGCGTACCTGAGCCGGTTTGTCATGGAACCTCAGCCGACCGATCTTTTCTGGTCATGGAATTTCTCGAAACGGGTAGAGACGGAGGTTCGGCCCAGCGAAAGCTAGGTCAAGATCTCGCCCGACTTCATCGCATAAAGCAACCTCACTTCGGATGGAAGATCGACAACGCCATAGGAGCCACACACCAACCCAACCCGGCATCCGACGACTGGATCGCATTCTATCGAGAACATCGATTGGTTCACCAGTTCGACCTTGCCCAAAAAAAAGATCAATCCTTCCATGGGGTCGAATCCCTCATAGAGCGCCTACCCGATCTCTTCAGCGAATATAAACCGTGGCCATCTCTCTTGCACGGTGACCTTTGGGGTGGCAATTTTTCTGTCGATACAGAGGGTCAGCCCTACGTATTCGATCCCGCAAGCTATTACGGGGATCGTGAAGCCGATATTGCCTTCACCTATATGTTCGGAGGGTTCTCCAAAGACTTCTATAAAGGCTATGAAGAGATTTTCCCTCTCGACCCCGGCTTTGAAATTCGCAAAACCCTTTACAACCTTTACCACGAATTGAACCACTACAATCTCTTCGGGGGCGGCTATGCCCGCTCCGCCCAATCGAGCATCAATCATCTCCTCGCCTATTCGCCATGACCAACGACATACAGGAAATCCTGCTCGACGAAGAAACCATCAGCCGACGCGTGAGTGCCCTAGGAGCTGAAATCGACATCCATTACGAAGGGGAGGAAATCCTGCTCATTACCTTACTGGACGGGGCCATCGTATTCACCGCGGACCTCATCCGCAACCTGCGCCGACCACTCCGACTCGATTGCATACGCGTATCCAGTTACGGAGATTCGACTTCTCCCGAGTCAAGCCCTCGTATCTTGGGCAACCTCCGAGCCGAAGTAGAAGGCCGCCACGTTTTGCTCGTCGACGACATTCTAGATACCGGAAACACCTTGTCGCGCGTTCAAAACGAAATTCTCTCTCGACAACCCGCATCCGTACATTCCTGCGTGCTGCTCGACAAGCCCGCTCGACGCGAAACCCCATTCAAAGCCGACTGGATTGGCTTCTCCATACCCGATCATTTCGTAGTCGGTTACGGACTCGACTACGCGGGCAGATATCGCCAACTTCCACATGTCGCGCTCCTCAAGCCTGAAGTCTACTCCTAGCCCCCCCTCCCAAGGAGTCTACATGGTTCAAACCAAACCAAATGTTTTTCGCCGTATATACGATTGGACACTCTCCCTCGCCGAAAAAAGGTCCGCGGGGAGATGGCTCGCCGCAATATCCTTTACAGAAGCCAGTTTCTTCCCCGTTCCGCCCGACGTACTTCTAATTCCGCTCTGCCTCGGCGACCTAAGAAAGGCACTCAAGTTTGCCCTTATCTGTTCTATCGCTTCCGTGCTCGGCGGTGCCGCCGGCTACGCCATTGGAGCCTTTGGCTGGGAGACGGTTCAGGAACTCTTCTACAAATACATACCGGGATTTACCGCAGAGAAATTCGACCATCTCATGATTTGGTATGAGCAATGGGGGTGGCCCTTGGTATTCCTTGCTGGATTTTCTCCTATTCCTTACAAAATCTTCACCATCGCAAGTGGCGTCCTAGGGATGGCCTTTCCTCAATTCTTAATCGCATCCGCCGTCAGTCGTTCCGCCCGCTTCTTCATCGTCGCCGTACTAATCGCCAAATTCGGCGAACCGATGAAGGTCTTCATTGACAAGCACTTCAACAAGCTCGCACTCGGTTTCGCCCTTCTTCTCGTGGGTGGATTCGCCGCGCTTAAATTGCTGTAACCACAGAGACCACCCGATCTAAGCCTCAGCCATTTCCCTGTCCAGCCTCTCAATGTACTCACTGACGTTACAGGTGAGCATTCTAGTTTTTTGAGGCGAGACTTCCAGCACCTTCGTCACCACCCCGTCCAGAAAAGAACGATCGTGACTCACTATAATTGCAGTCCCCTCGAACAAGTTGAGGGCCTCCTGCAACACCTCCTTGCTGCGAATGTCCAAGTGATTCGTAGGCTCATCCATTATAAGGCAATTGCAGGGCTTCATCAGAAGTTTCGCCAAAGCCACTCGGTTCCGCTCACCCCCGGAAAGAACGGAAGTCTTCTTCAACGCCTCTTTCCCACTGAAGAGCAAGGCGCCTAATGCCGCCCTAGGGTTTGCCTCAGGGTTGCCTTCGGCGACTTCCTCCACTTCCGACAGCACGTCATTGACTGGGTTCAATTCCTCGGCTTGATGCTGGGCGAAATAACCGATAACCGTATTTACTCCGACATCTCGCACTCCCTCCTGAAAGGGTTCTACCCCAGCAAGAATCCGAACTAGCGTCGACTTCCCCGCCCCGTTCACGCCCACGATCGCAATGCGGTCACCCTTATCTATCCGCAGATCCAAACCATTGAAAACTTGGTTGTCTCCATAAGCCTTTTTCAGGTTTTCCACCTCGATCACCTTGTGACTGGCGGGAGGCGACGGTGGAAAGCGAAAATACATTTTTTTCTCTTCCGCCTCAGGCTTCACGATTTCCATTTTGTCCAAAGCCTTTATTCGACTCTGGACCATGGCAGCCTTCTTCACATTTGAACGGAAGCGATTGATAAACTCCTTCTCCTTTTGGATAACTTTCTTTTGGTTGTTGGAAGCCTTTTGCTGGCGTTCCTTGCGGGCCGCGCTTTCCTTCAGATAAAAGCCAAAGTCTCCCTTGTAGCTGTTAAGTTTCCCGAGCTTCAGTTCCAAAGTGCGCTCAGTTACAGTCTCGAGAAAGGCTCGATCGTGCGAAATCACTATCAGGGCTCCTTGGTAACGCTTCAAATACTGCTCCAGCCAGTGCTGGGAAACAATGTCCATATGGTTTGTCGGCTCGTCCAGAATAAGGAGCGAAGGCGCCTGCAGCAACAGTTTGCTCAAGGCAATCCGCATCTGCCAACCTCCCGAAAACTCAGCCACGTCACGATTCATGTCGGTCAGGGCAAACCCCATTCCCATCAGCACCTTCTCGATGCGGGACTTCATTTTTTCCGGCTCGTATGCGGCCAATTGCTCCTCCCAAGCACCCATCAAGTCGATCAAGTCGTAAAACTCCTCCACATCCGGTTCCATCTCACCCAATCGAACCTCAGCCTCATCCAAACGCTCTCGCAAGGCCAAGGCGTCGGCAAATGCTTTCTCCGCCTCCTCAGCCAAAGTACACCCCTTCACCGATATCCCATCCTGCGGCAAGTATCCGATTGTCGCGTAATCCGGTTTCTCGATGGATCCTGAGTCAGGTTCCACCTGCCCCATAAGCATGCGCAACAAGGTGGTCTTACCCGAACCGTTCGAGCCCACCAAGGCAATCCGGTCGAGAGAACCGATTACCTCGGATATCTCCTCGAACAGGGACTGCGGACCATAAGCGAGACTAACTTCTTGGATTTGAATCATCGCCGGCGAACAATGTACAAGTTCGCCTCCAAGGCAACTCGATTAGATGGAAGAGCACCATCAAATACAAATGCTACGAATGCCTTAGTAAGCCTCTCGGACAGAACTAGTTTTCCCGGACTGCTGCCGAGCAACTTGCCACATCCACCTGGATGCAGCTCAAATAGTTGTCTTGTTTTTTTTCTGAGGTTTGTATTGGTTGTTGAAGAGATAAATTTGATGCAAGAAGAAGAAACGCAAATTGTACTGGAGAGAAGATCCGGTCGCAAGATGTTGGGGTGCCTGTTAATTGTGATCCCTATTGGATGGATTATTGGTGCCCTTGTCGAACCAGATAAAGCTGGTTTGGTGGGTAGCTTTTTGGGATTTCTATTGCTCATGGGTTTATTCAGTATGGCTACGGATTTTTCGAAAAATCGGAGAATCGTGGTTACACCTTATCAGATCCAGTTCAGCGAAGGTATTTTTAAGGCCACGGCCATGACTATTAGCTGGGATGAGCTAGGCGAAGTCGATTACTCTGTTAAAGTTTCAAGGGCTGAAAACGGAGTCAAATCAACAACCTGTATTATTTACTTGAATAGAAAGGGAGCGAAACCGCCCGGCAAACCACATAGAATTGATTATTCAGACGAATTAGGGAGACAGGTCAAAAACTCATCACGAACTATTCATGCAGAAGAAGCCGTTCAGTTGATTGAAAAGTTGCGTGTCGCTGGTTCCGAAGGAGAGAGGATTGAAATAATCAACAACAACAAAGCACAGGACCTTCAAGGATTGTAGTCTGTCCTCCCTTCACGAAGCGGGTCTCTCGTTACTGTCCTGCCTGCGATGGTAGAAAACCGAAACACGAGCGAAATTGCCATTGTAAGCATAGCTCGACAAAAAACGGAACTACGATCGGCGAAGATATGATCGTTGGTGGTTTTAAGTGTTTGAGAATTTCAAAAGTCTAGGCTCGAACATAAGACAGAATTCCGATTCCTGCACTCTCTTAAATTGGTCCACTGGCAAATAAGGTGGACAGTCATTGGTACTGATTTCTCCCATCAACCTTCAAGCTTGGAAAAGCCCTCCAAAGCATTAACTTCTGACTTTTGGCAGTGGGGTTTCCTTCAAGCCTAAGACACCGCAAATCCCTCAAGCCAGCCAGTGGCGTTAGGTCTGTTATTTCGTTATCACTGAGGTCCAACACCTTTAATTTGAATAACCCCCCGAGCGGCGTAAGGTCACCGCCATATGGAAGCCCACCGAGTTGCAGAGTCTCCAAATTAACCAACCCCCTTAAAGGCGTGATGTCGGCAATCCGGTTTTTGTCGGAAGCTAAACTACCTCTAAGATCCAATGTCTTCAGATTCGTCAATTCCGCCAGCGGGGAGACATCAGAGATGTTGTTGTAATATAGATCCAGATTGACCAAATCATACAACCCCGCAAGTGGCGTAAGATCACTGATATTACAGGAACGTAGAGACAGAGAAGTCAAATTCTTCAAACCTCCCAGAGGAGTGACATCAGATATTGGTTTCTTTTCGAGACCAAGATGTTTCAGATTGGTTTCTTTCGCTTTTCGAATCTTGGCAAGAACTTCAAGACCGCCATAGGCTTCGGGCTTGGCTTCCCACTCGGCCCATTTGTTACTATCAGTGGCATTTCGGGAAGGTTCTACGGAAGTCCATCTCTTTAACAATTCGTCAAAAAAGTACCATTCGGAATCTGAAGATTTCCAAACATAGAACTTGCCATCGGCTGAAGGGCTTCTCACATAACGCCACAAACGATCGTGGTGAGAGTATAACCACGGAAAAGCTCCATGCCACATCCAACCAGAAGAGGAACTTGGAGACTCCGAATTCGACTGCGGCATGTACCACCAAGAACTTTCCGTGTAAGAATAGACCCAAGAAGAATCCCCATACCACATCCATTCGGAAGGCGAATCGGCCCTAAGATTCGATGGGATAAAGAGAACCAGAAGAGACAGCAAAACGAATCTAATCATTGCACAAAACAGCTCAATCTTGGTCCCGCCTCTAGATACATCATCTGATTAGTATACTATCCCAAAAGCTAATTCGCCTATTACAATTTCTAGCTATTTTTATAATCGGCCAACCGAAGAACCTCGCGAGCATGGTTATGAGAGAGATGCAACGAGACGCCTTAGTGCAGTTTTGAGTAAGAACTGGAAATTGCAGTGCGGCAGGGAACACCCTGATAATTTGGCCGGAATGACATCGCGACCAGTAACTTCTTCATCTCTCATGCCAAACATTCTTGGACTTGGAATAATAACGCCAACCTGTAGCGTCATGAAACCACGCCCAAGGTTAGATGGCTTGATTCGTCCAGTACCGTTTATGGATCTCATGCCAGTACCAAATGGAATCCATAGTTTCGGCTACGATGTATATCCATCCGTGATCCGAATGATAAATCCAATCGGAGTTTGTCGGAGAAAATGGACCAACCCCCTCCAAGACTCTCCACCCCCGCCGAGTTCATTCCCTGAATTCGCGAGAAAATTTGCAGTGGAAGACTCCGAGTCGCTTAAATTCGGAAATCCATCACCATCGGAATCGTTGGGATCGGTTAACTCCAAATACCAATCTTGGAAATCTGGCCAAGAAGATGCGGTGCCCCCATCAACCGCCTTGACTGAAGCGGAGTAAACATTTCCGCTCCTGGTCAAGGAATTGCCGTAAATTCGGACCACGGATGAATTCACATTGAGGTCAAGAGTGACTATACTGACTTGGTTTTCGTTGGAAGAACTGTAGGTGGTGCTTCCCGAAACGGTCCATATTATATTACGAGGATCTCCCCAACATTTCCCTTGCATTCAAAGAGTGCCCGGAGGGGGACTTGAACCCCCACGACCTTTCGGTCAGCGGATTTTAAGTCCGCTGCGTCTACCAATTCCGCCATCCGGGCTTGGACACAAGGAATGCATTATGCCTTAAAGGTATAGGGGAGCCAAGGTCATTTCACTTTGACTCGGCCGAAGGTGGCTTTTCTTCGGCTTTTTCGTAAGGATTTTCTTTGAAGGACGAATCGTCCACTGACTCACTGTCACCATCGGGCTCCACATTTTTCACGGACTCAGGCTCTAGGTAAGATTCGTGCTCTTCGGCGAAGTCGTCCCATTGCTTCCTTTGCGAAAACCCACCTGTGGCCGCTTTGTCTCGCAATTGGCGCTCGGAGCGCTCGATACGGCGCTTCCGCTCGGAGTCTCCCTGGATCACCTTCATAATGATGAAGGCCGCCGCCAGAACGATGAGAATTACGACCTCGACAGCCACTCAAGCGGTCTCCGCCTCCAATGCGCCTTCCTCCAAAACGCCCTTGGCCTTGGGGAACAACTGCCACCCCTCAAAGATCATCCATACCTCCAAGACAACGGTAGCTAGTCCGATTCCGCCAAGGAGATAATCGGGCTTGTCCCCGACCAACCACCCGGGAGCGGAGAAGAGCTGGTGCAGCATCGCCCAAAGAGGCATGATCAGCATGAAGATCATCGGGATGACGAGAAACCACACGGGCTTCCCTCGGCGCCAAAGATAAAAGGTGATGACCATGAAGGACAGACCTGCCAGAAGCTGGTTGGTGGCCCCGAATAGCGGCCAAAGTATGAGGCCGCCCTTCCCTGCGTTGCCGAGGGTCCATTCACCTCCGCTGGGTGGAACTGCAGCCATCGCGCCCGCTATACAAACTGCAAAGATAGTGGCACCGTGCTTGTTTTTCAACCAAGCGAAAACTCCGCCATCACTGGGGCTCAGGGTTCGCCCAAGTTCCTGTATGACATAGCGTTGGAGGCGACATGCTGTGTCCAAAGTGGTGCCGGCAAAGGAGGCAACAAGCACTCCCATCAAGGCAACCGCAACTCCTCCGGACAAACCCAGAGCCATAAGGAAATTGGCAGAGCCATCGACAAATGCTCCCACCTTGGCACCCAGTCCCTTGGCCGCTCCCCAAGATGCATAACGCTCGGCCCAAGCCGCCTCGCCAATTAATGTTTCGCCACCTGGCGTTGCCACCCCCAAGCCGAGCCCGGCCCCGCAGGCGAGAATGACCAAGGTGGCGAGAAATCCCTCGGTCAACATGCTACCGTACCCAACGAAACGGGCGTCCGGTTCACTCGAAATTTGCTTGCTGCTAGTACCGCTGCTCACAAGGCAGTGAAACCCGCTGACGGCACCGCAGGCGATGGTGATGAAGAGGAAGGGGAAAATCATCGGGGCACCCTCGGGGTGAACATTGAAGGCGGGTGCCACCATGGTCAATTCGGCATCCCCTTCCCCACCCGCAAGGGCAGCCGCAAAAAGGCCGAGGACGATCAAGGCCAAAGCTGAAATGAGCTGGAGAGAGTTTACGTAATCACGCGGCTGGAGCAATGTCCAGACTGGCAAAACCGAGGCAACGTATGAGTAGCCCAGCAGCACGACCACCCAAGTCCAGATGGACCATCCGGCCATGGCGGCATTCCATTCCCCAAGGATCCCCACGTCGCCGTAAACGACGGACAGGTACATCACGGCCAGCGCTGCAATGGAAGGCACCAGCAATCCAACGCCATTGCGGTTAAGCATTACGCCGATTGCGATCGCGATGGGGATCTGCACGACGCAGGGAAAAATAGCAGACGGATATTGCTTGAAGACAGCCGCGATAACCAACCCGAAGATCGCCAAAACCACCGTCAACGCCATGAAAAGAATAAAGAGGAAAAGCAAACGCACACGCTTGTTCAGCAACCGACCCGCTATATCGCCCACAGTCTGCCCGTTGTTGCGCAAGCTGACAACCAAGGCGCCGAAGTCATGTACGGCACCAACAAGGATAGAACCAAAAACCACCCACAAGAGGGCCGGCACCCAGCCCCACATGATAGCGATTGCAGGACCCACGATCGGGCCCGTCCCGGCGATCGAGGTGAAGTGGTGCCCGAAAATAACGGATTTCTTTGTCGGTACATAGTCCACCCCGTCCTCCAGCTTCCGTGACGGGCAAACCGCCGTTGCAGAAAGGGCAAAGATCTTGGATCCCAACCAGCGACCATAAGTATGGTAGGCAACGACGAAACCGATACCCGCGAGTAATGCGATGCAGAGTACTTCCATTTCTTTAAGGGTAGGATTCCAAAGCATTTTGGCAAGAACGAGAATGGAGCAAATCGAAGGAAATTACACGGTTGAAGCCGCATCCCTCGGCTTCAGTCACTACAATGCGTGACGACACTTAACCTGAGCCAAAGCCATTCATTTCCATCCTGCTGTAGCTAAGCAACTTACGAAGCCCTCCTGGAGATACTTCATTTAAAAACGTATCATTTTGGCAAATTCCGCTAAAAGATTAATAGTATAAAATAATATCATGTACGCGTGCATGATAGTGCTATTTAAGAGAATTCGATTCTCTCGTACAAATTAAATACAGTCTTTCTGGCACAACCTGTGCAATTGCTCCGAAGTTGAATTAACAAGATGTTCGCTGAGAAAAACATACCTATCTTGTTGCTAAAGATTTTCTGTGCCACTTCGCTTATTTTCGCGGATAAAGGGAATAGAGGAGCAACCGAGGAAGAACACGCCAACACCGAAGGAGAAAGCTCAGGCGAACAACCTGCCGATCCCAACGAGGCCAAAGCCAACGAAGGAAACAGAAACGGGAACTCCGGAGGAAACAAGGCACACTCGGGCAAGGCTAACGAATCGACCGGCGAGCAACCCGCCACCGAGCAACCTAAGAACGAAAAAACTGCAAACACCCCGGGGAAAACCACAAGCGAAGAGACCGCCGCGCCAAACGAGGGCAAGGCAAACGAAGCTGCTACGGGGAACGAAGTAAACTCAGACAAGGCTAACGAATCCACCGGCGAGCAACCTAAGACCGAAGAACCCAAGGCCGACCCGACATCTAAACATGCAACCGACTCCGGCAATACGGGCAAAGCCGATACCGAGAAGTCGAGCGAAGCCAGTCGCGACAAAGGTGAGGGATCCCCAAAAAACTCACACACCGTAGGGGACAAGACTTCGACTGACACCGCCCCAAGGAATGTGGGTCCAACTGAGCATGGGAAAGCTAACGAAACCGACTCCGACAAGTCAGACGAGACCACCAAAGACAAAGATCGAACAGGCGAGGCCGATCCCGAAACCGGCAAGGACAAGCCGAATACGGGCAATTCAGAAACCTCCGAAGGGAAAGCCGAAGGCGAGAAGGCAGACGGTTCCGAATCCGCCAAAGGCAAAACCGACGACCCGGCCACCGAAACCGGCAAGGACAAGACGAAGACGAAGACGGGCGATGCCGAAAAAGACAAAGACGTAACGGGTGACGATCGCGCCGAGAAAAAAGAGCTTCCGAACGATTAAGAGAAAGCAGAGGGAACTGTAACAGTCGGCGACAAAAACAGGACCAATGGAAAAAAGGAATTGAAAGAGAAGATCAAGGAGAACAAAGCCCGAGAATTCCAACTTCCCCGGTGGCTCGCCGATTCAAAACCCGTCGGCGATGGTGCACCCGGGTGGTATGAGTCATCTTGGTTCGGCACTTTCCACAAGTCTCGCTCCGATTGGCTCTACCACGCAAAACTCGGATGGATATTCCCCATGTACGACGAAGCTGGCAACGGTTGGCTCTAGACCGAGGAACACGGCTGGCTCTGGACTGGAGAGGGTCTATTCCGCTACCTTCTTCGTCATCGCGAGCAGCAATGGCTTTATTATCTTCTGCGCCGAGGCGGTCGCACCTATTACTTCAACTACACCACCCGCAGCCTAGATGGCGTGCTCAGGCCCAAGAATACCGAGGACGAAAAACAACCCGGCAAACCTGCTAGAGAAGAAAAAGGCAAGACAGACTCCGAAGAATCTAACGATGGTGGAAAGCCCGACGGAAAAAGCTCCAAGGATTCATCGGGTAAAACCACTTCCGACAAGGAAACTACCGCCAAGACCGAAGACGCCAAAACTAAAGAGACTTCAGCCAAAGAGAAAAAGTATTCCGGAGACGACGAAGCGAACACCGACTCGACCGAAAGCAAAAGGTGAGAACACTAACACTTTGTAAGAGCCGAAATCTTCGAGTTCTAATATTGCAACCGAGAACGAACCCACATCCCTGAAGAAAACGCATATGGTCACCACGGACCGGACCGCAGCCAAATCTACCGATGAAGGCGGTTCCAAGGCTTCCACTGGACTCGCTCCTGTCAAGAAAACCATTCCAATCCGCTAGAAAACACTCGGACCTAAGCTCTGGTTGAAACGAAAGCCAAGCAGCCAACTCAACTGGAATGTCTCCGGTTTCCGGGAGTCTGAGGTAAGATTAGAAAAACTTCTTCACCCCACTTAAGCTCGTATTAGAATGAACTTATCCAAGATATTGCCCAGAAGTGCCTTGCATCCGATTTCAAATTTCAAATAATAAATGGGAAATCCTTTTATTCCATGAGAACCATGAAAGAAACAACCGTCAAAACCCTCGTCGCAAACCTGTGCCGGGCAATCGCCTGGCGCCTAGAAAACACATCTGCAAGAGACACCCAGCGGGACCACCGATCTTCCGGCACAAGCCGAATAGACGAATCGGCGTCAGCGGTCGCACTGTGCCCGGAGACAAGCAGCGGACGCAAGCTAACCACCAGACTCTTTGGTTTTCTGCCCGCGCTGATCATCACCAGCACCTCACTTCCCGCCGGCGAGCATGATAATTGGTACATCGCCAAGGAATGGAGCGTCAGCGAATCCAGGGGAGTTTTCTATGACTTCAACTCCACGACTGGACAGGAAAGGATTTTCGTAGGAAGAGGGAGCGTCTGGGATCATTCCGGGCGTGACATCAAGATTTACGATTTGAACGGCACTCTAATAACCACTTTCGGAAGTGGAAACTTCATGGACATGACCATGGATGGCAACGGAACTCTCTACGCGGTTTCGCACAATCGAGTGGTCGCCTTCAGCAAATCACCCGGACGCATAGTCAGTGTCACCGTTGACGACAACGGAAGTAACCTTTACAGGCACTGGGGCGATCATTCCTGGAACATGACATTTTCCGGAGGCGGAGGGACGGGAGCGTCCGCCTTGGCTGTGCTGGAGCAAAATGCTACCGACACCGACAGTTACAACAAATTTGTAACTTCAGTTTATGTTTCTAACGGGGGAATGAATTACTCGTCCGAAGTAAATGCAACTCTTCGCAGCGACCATCCGAAACAAGGTAATACGGTCGAACCCCAATTCACCGTAAATCTGGGCATCGCGTGGGGCGAGGATTGGTCAACCGGAGGATTTTCCAAAGCTCAAGCTATCGGGATTAGTCCAATCAGCGGAGACCTTTTCGTTGCTGATGCTGCAAACCATAAAATCGTGGTATTGGATCGTAATGGAACCATCAAAAGAGAATTTGGCTCCAATGGATCCGCTCCGGGGCAATTTTCGTTTAGCTATAGTGAGTTCAGATGCTCTTTGGATTTTCTGCCCGACGGAACCTTGTTGATAGCCGACAATCAATACCTCCATTTCTACAAAGAAGACGGCACCTTCATTGAGCGAACAGATTCGGGTAGATTCCGAGCATCCGTTGCTCCGGACGGCACGATACTGTCTGATTCAAAATTAAGAGACTCAAGGGGACAACCAATCCAAGATGCATTGCCCTTCCAGTCCAATGCATTTACCGCCTTCATGCCTACCGGCGACCTAATCGAATCCTATCAAGACAAGATTAGGATTTGGAAGAGGGCTTACAGATCAAAGGGTCTGCTCACCCGGAACGTCATCCCCTTGCCGGCCATCCGCGGCATTTCCCAACGCGAAGGAACAAATATAGTGGAGATTCAGTTCGAAATCATCGACCCCGACGACTCGAACGCCACAGCTGGTATCATGGCCGCCGTCAACGGGGACTTTTCCAACCCTACTCAATGGATTATTGCTTCCCAGTTTTCTGATGGAACAGGAAACAAGATTGGGACTCCCATCGCAACAAACCAGATACACCAAGTTGCTTGGGACATCGGAGCAGACTGGGCGCAACAAACGGGAACTCTTCAATTCGCAGTTCTCTGTCAAGACGCTCGTAGAACGACTCCCGTCGACATCCATTTCCTAGAGCTACCCTTCGCCGAGGGGAACATGACCATCAGTCGGTCTCCAATTCTAGACCGAGACGTTGTCAATTACTTCAAGTTTCTTCTCGCAACCGGCTCTGGCTCAATCAACCTGCAAAACGGAGAAGTAAGGCACAACGACGGCACTCTGTTCATGTCTACTTCCTTAAAATCAACGCAGGCGGGACGAGATCACTTAATGCAGTCGGTGGGATATCGCTGGGCAAAGACCGCAGAAGTTCAGCTTGCCCAAGAAGCCGCTACTCCAGGAGTCATCAACAGATGGACTGCAATCAATCCAATCAAACCGAGAAATCTTCCCGGTCAGGTTAACGAATACGGTTTCGACTCCAAGAACTATGGAGGCCAAGCGTGGTGGGTGGTAAAAAACAGCGCACTGCCCTTCCCCGATTTCACCTCCCAAAGCTTTGACAACAATGGTAGCGCCAACCAACATTTCGGCCGGAATATATCGGCAGACGGGTCGTTGGTTGCTTTTGGAATCAACTGGGGAAGTGCACACGACCCAGCCTACCGAAAAGTTTACCTTTACCAAGTAAACGAAAATGGAAACCTACAGGCAAAAGGAATCGCCGAACCAAACGACCTGCCGAACAATAAATCGTATAACTTCGGTTCATCGATTTCGCTCGACGCGGGAAAGCTCGCGATTGGGGCACAGCATGCAATCGAAGACAATGGTCAACAATTGGGCGCGGTCTACCTATTCGATACAAATGGGAGTTCACCCACTCAAATCAACCGAATTACCGCGTCCGATGGCAAGCCGAATGACTTGTTCGGTAGTTCCGTCGCCCTATCGGACAACCTACTCGTAGTGGGGGCCAGTAGCTACGAAAGTAATACGGGAGCAGCTTACATATACAAAATAGAGTCCAATGGCTCGAGCACCGAACTGGCGAAGGTCACCAATCCCGACGGCAAGAATGAAGATCATTTCGGGATTTCGACCGCGGTGGGCAACAACATAGTGGCAGTGGGGACTCCCTATGCAGACGTCGAGCTAAACGGAAAGAACCACGGAGATCTCGGCACAGTTCTCTTGTTCAAAGTAGAAGCCAACGGGAACGTCTCCAAAACGGACACGCTCACTCCACCTAATTATTCCGGAAATGGAAACCACTTCGGCAATGCGATCGCGATCTCCAACGGTATACTGGCAATCGGGCATCCTAATTATCACGAACGCAGTCCCAACTGGTATGATATTGGGATCGTCTACATTTATAAGATATCGCCACAAGGGAAAGCCGTGTTCACAGCGGCCATTAAGTCGCCATTCGTAGAAAACTACAAGTATTTCGGGAGATCTGTCGCAATGGATGGAGACAGACTATTGATCGGGTCCGACCGAGAAAAAGGGGTAAGCGGCAACGACAATGGGGGAGCGGCCTACTTGTATCAAATAAGCGAGCAAGGAAAACCGAGGTTGATAGAACGGTTCATCCACCCAAGCGGGAAAAACGAAGATTACTTTGGCTCTACACTCGGTCTGTCCGGACGAAACTCATTTATCGGAGCCTATCGTCACAACCTATCAAATGCGCAATCGGATGCAGGGAGTGTAATGTTCTTCCGATCCAGCTTTTAACTGCCTTAGATCAGGAAAAAGAACGAATCCATGGCCACACAACGAAATACTGGTTTGGTCTCCAAAATATTTTGGAGAAAAGCTTTTGGCATTGTTGGATTGGTTCTCTGCCTCCCCTCGTACGGAACTTTAGTTACGATCGAGCAAGTTTCCGAACCCGTCGGCTTTCTCAGCAAGACTACGGTAGTGGGAACAGGCGCATCGCTCACAACCGAGAAGTTGGAACTTTCAAAAAATGGTTACTATTTTTCCTATTGGGAAAAGGCGGGGACCAAACTTTCTGATTCGAAAGGGCGTAGCCTAACCCAGCCAACTATCGAGGTCGATGCAGCCTTTACGCTTACCGCTCATTACATTCACCAATCCGAGGACAGTGACGGGGACGGCATCCTCGATTGGTTTGAATACAGAAACTTCGGGAACCTCGCCGAGTTGATATCGTCCGATCCTGATGGCGATGGATATACCAATGGCCAGGAGCAATCGCTCGGCCAAGATCCCACGATTTCCGATCTTGTCGAAGATGGAGGTATATCATCCAGGCGATCGATCGACTTTGTCTTCGCGGACAAGTCTTTGGTTCATTATGAAATCAAAAGCGAACCGATCGGGTTTGTCGACACGACCAGCGGTTACGCAGAGCTGAATGCGACCGTTGCAACTCCAAACTTGAATGGCAAGGCGAACGGATACCTGTTCGCCTACTGGTCAGTCAACGGAGTAAGGCAAGCCAGCACGACGGGAAAGGCTTTGAGTCGTCTCAAGCACAAGCTCACATCCTCGGCAAACATCGTAGCCCACTACTT